>Ga0129311_1000014_pt1 | contig 182691 bp, 177 predicted proteins | sample Go1ome_FD_94435 | JGI IMG/M metagenome (GOLD analysis project Ga0129311, IMG submission 94435) | Western lowland gorrila individual fecal microbial communities from Wisconsin, USA - Go1022B metagenome | ecosystem: Host-associated > Mammals > Digestive system > Large intestine > Fecal | place... | reverse complement strand
TAGGTGCCACATTTCCGACTCCTCCACAGCCATTTTTACGACCAGATGAAGGTGGCTTTTCCGGCTCTGTTGCAACTATCTTTTCAACCGCCTTATTGTCAACCGGCTGTAAACCTATCTCATGTATTGCAGTCAAATATCATAAACAAACCGACACTTAACCGACATTCAAACCGACATTTTTATGTAAGTGAAAAGAAGTCCCCGAAGGAACTTCTTTCGCCACAAATCATATTCTTTTTTATCGAGGGAAGTCCGGTTGATGATCCTACTGTTTTACAAAACAGGAGTACAATGGGGGTACAAATCCCATCCGCATTCCCTAAAAGCCTTGATTTTAAGCCTTTTCAGCCAAAAGTACGGTTTCTGGGCAAATTATAGCATATTGTTGCAAGTCTATTCTTACAATTCCATCAGAAAATGTTCATGCAGCGCACGTTTCACCTGATCGAAATTACCTCGCTCCGGACATTGGATGGAAACAACCAATCCCTTCTCTGGGAGAATCGTTGTAATCTGTCCGAATGCGCCATCAGCACGATAGGATCCTGGATATGGACTGATCCAGAACTGATAGCCATATCCTACATGCCAGAGATCTGCAGATGGCTCGAAAGTAAATTTCGGGGTGGACACCTCCTGCACCCAGTCCCTGCTGACAATCTGCTCGCCCTTCCAGTTACCCTCAGCCAGATAGAGCTGTCCCAGTTTCATCATCTCGGTACAAGTCAGATACATACCTCCGCCACCATTCGGATGTCCCTGTGGATCATGCTCCCAGAGCGGCCATCCCATATCAAGGGGCTGGAATACCTTCTCATACAGATACTCTCCCATCCGCTTGCCAACGGCCCGTTCTACCATATGAGCAGCCAGAATACTGTCGGCAGAGGAATAGCAGAATGCACTGCCTGGCTCCACAGGAACCGGCTGTGCCATCATATATTTCTCATAATCCGGTGCGCCGACGCCCGGACGTCTGTCCGCATTCATCAGAAGTGCCTTACCAAAGCCACTGGACATGCAGAGCAGATGTTTCAACTGAATCTTCTCCAGATTTGGATCCGGATTTGAAGGAAGTTTATCTTTAAACACTTCCGCCACATGATCTTCCAGGCTTAGTTTTCCCTCTTCCATTGCGAGTCCAACTGCTGTTACCGTAAAACTCTTGGTATGTGAATAAATATTTCTCGGTGCATTTGCTGCGTAGTGCATCTCACAGAGTACCTTGTTCTCATCTCCGACACTGATAGCTTCCAGCGGCAGATTGTGGCTGCTGGCATAACGATGAAATTCCAAAAACTTCTCTTCCAGTAACATAATACCTCTATCCTTTCCGGCAAATCTCTGATGTCAGTCCGATATAACCGATGCGACGTGTCGCAAGGTTAAAACCAATCTATCTGACATCTCCAATCTGGTTCTATTATCTCATACACATCTCTGCATCTGTCGGCAGTGGCATCAGCGGTGCGGACGGCAGGGTCTGATACCAATAAGCAACACTGGTGTAATCATCGTAACGCGGTCCGGTCCAGCCCATGTTGTCGAGTGTCATACGAAACTTATTCTCAAAACGGATCGGGTCTGCAATATGGAAATGATACAGCAGGAATCTCTGCTGTCCGTTATAGAATTCCCGATTGTCTCCATAGATTGCATACATGCCGGTATATAAGCCGCTGAAGGTCTGATAGCTCTTGATGATGATGTCATTTCCAAATCCATAGGAACCGCCGAAGTAGTCTTCAGTTCCGGTATAGTGGATAGACGGATACGGATCATCGTCCAGATACATGCGGGCTTCGCCTTCTACCCAACAGGTATTGTTGCCATTCATACCAGTTGCCAGAGTCACACCGACAAATTGTCCCCTGCCTTCGATTCCGTCAACGATTGTGTAGGTACGACCCTTCTGAACCGGGTGCTCTTGGCGATAGGTGGCATGGAAATAACCAGCCTCCGCCGGAATCTCCTGATAAGCTCCGGTGATAATATAATAGAGATTTTCATCCTTGTCACCACGGTTTTCCATTGTGATCCGAGCTCTCTTATGGAACGGCATCTCAAAATAGCTGTTATAGCCGCGACCAGGAGCTACCAGCATCATGGCAGAATTCAACACCGGATATTTGCCATCCCGGTCCACGAAATTTTCATCATAGGCACATCCGAAGAATGCAGAGAGCGGAGCTTCCACAGACGGATATTCCTGATCATCCCAATACATACGGATGATAAAATGGTGCCCGACATATCCGGTAAACCACATATGCTGGATCACACCCGGTCCTGCAGCATCTACCAGAGTTACGGTTTCCCCTGCAGGAATCGTCACGGTCGGACGAAGCTTGGTGCAGTCACCGCCCTGGGAACCACCTGCGCGTACACCGGTTGGGTTCTCTGCGGAAAATGCAAACGTTTTGGAGTTCTGGATCATACAATAGTTGTTCATATTCTTCTCCTCTCTGATCAAACCTGGATCATCTGAAATTATTGCTTACTACGCTATCGCGTTTCTCTATTCACTATAAATTCACTATAACATTTATCTCCCATGAAGTGACGGAATTACAGAATCATTCCGTCTGCGCCTTCTCATTTTCTTCCCGGATAATCTCCTTTAATTCTTTTCGCATCACATCCAGCGGAGCCTTCTGTCCGGTCCATAATTCGATCTGAGCAGCCCTCTGGAACTGGACATACCAAGACCATTCAGGATTTTGCAGCCCTTCTTCTCAGCATTTTTCAGGAATGCGGTCTTGGACGGGTTGTAGCAGGCATCAAAATAAAACTGTCCTGGCCTGATTAGTTCAAATCTTTGTATATGGGTTTTTGTATTGCCCGTGGTTTTGTGTTCTGTCACCGTATTGAAGGTTTTTCGTCTTTCTCATACGGTCATAGAAATAATCAACGACAAGCCTGACAAAATACGGCATGGTTTCTTCATCCAAATGCAATTTCACAACACGATTCTCATAATAAACCGGACGTGTAGCTCCATCCTCTACCGCCTGGGTCATATCATAAATGTCAATATAATCTCCAGATACTGCCCCGGTATTACGATCCTTTGATGAAACAGGAGTTCCGGTAAACCCTATAAATGTTGCTAGGTAGCATTCTTTGAACAATATCTGTTATCAAATTTTGTTTCATAGTCAATTCTCCTTTGAATTATATTTTAGAGAACGACTTGCAACGGCAGTTCTTTTATATCTCCCGCCGTTGATAGGAGTATACCTTTATAAATCTTCAGCTTTGTATATAGTATAACCCTCATAGTAATAACTATGATCTATGCCCTTCATATACACTTCTCGATCATTAACCTTATCTGTCAATGCCTGCTTTAGGACGCATTTTATTTCAATATCTTTAATTGGACTTCTTTCCATTGCAAGCAGATAATCCTCTTTATCGACATTGCTCCAGTCAATAACCATATTTAATTCCCTTTTCAAGATTAGATCTAACCATATTCTTGTACTTCGCCCATTTCCTTCCCGAAACGGATGTGCTATATTCATCTCAACATATTTTTCAATAATTTCGTCAAATGTTGACTGTGGCATCTTCTCAATATTTTCAAGAGCTGCCTGCAAATACATCACTGGTGCAAATCTAAAATTACCTTTTGCAATATTTACAGTTCGAATCTTTCCTGCAAAATCATATATCTCATCGAATAAGTATTTATGGATCGCTGCAAGCATCTTAAATGTTCCGGCTTCATAGTTATCTAAATATCCATTCTCGAACAATTCAACGGCTTTTTTCTTACTTATCTTCTCTTCCATTCTGAAGATTTCTGTGGAATCTGAAGTATTAAGTTTGTTTTTTAATGCCATAGTTGGTCTCCTTTCCAAATATACACTTTTTTAGACGTTTGCCAGTTCTTTTCTGCTGACATAACTTCACCTCGCTTCTTGCTTAATAACCGATCCTAAAATAATCCAAATACGCTTTATACTTGTCCTGTGCGGTCAAGCAGGTATCTGCCAGATAGCCTTTTTCGTTGTCCCATTCCTTCAATCCACGGTAATAGAACATCTTCAGATTATCCTCAATGATAAACGGAACGATATTGTATTTCAGGCACTCCTTAAACATAATCAACCTGCCCACACGACCGTTGCCGTCCTGGAACGGATGAATCCGCTCAAACTTCACATGGAAGTCCAGAATATCCTCAAAAGTCTTTTCTTCCTTGGCGTTATATTCTGTCAGCAAGGCCTTCATTTTATCGGCAACTTCTTCCGGAAGGGCTGTATCCCTGCCGCCGACTTCATTCGGAAGTTTCTTATAATCTCCAACAGCAAACCATTCTTTTCTGGAATCACTGGTGCCGTTCTTCAGAACCAAGTGAAGTTCTTTGATGAACTTCTCCGTCAGAGCTGCTTTTGCATGATCAATGATCATGTCAATGCAGCGGAAGTGATTTGCTGTTTCGATTACGTCATCCACATTCAGCACTTCTTTTTCTACGCCGATGGTGTTGGTTTCAAAGATATATCTGGTTTGATCGTGCGTCAGGCGGCTTCCTTCCATATGGTTGGAATTGTATGTCAAATCAATCTGTGTTTTATGGTAGATCCCACCGGAATATTTACTTGCCTTCTGCTCTTTCAGAATATCCAACAGAGTAATCGGTCCTTCTTTTCTTTTGTTGGTACGCTCCGGTTTTTCTGCGTTTTCCGGAATGTTCCATGTTTTGCCGGTAAGAAACGCACCGTTCACACGCCCCTGGGCACAGTAATTTCTAACACTGCGCTCTGACACATCCCACTTTTTTGCTATTTCAGCAACTGAAAGATATCGCATCTATGATCCTCCGCCATAAAATCTATCCAAAAAACTACGTTAATCTATTACATAGTATATCACATCATCGGCAAAAATATCAACGCATTCCAAGCTCGGTTTCTGTTCTTTTTGCCGAAAAAAAAGAAATACTGCTTCTGGATATAGGAAGCCGGACTCCATCGAAAATGAAGTCCGGCAAGATATTATCTATATACGATTTCTTCCAACACAATTTCCTCTGCCCGATTGTGGGATGCTATTCATAGCTCTGACCCATGCCATCTGGTCACCGGCTTTCAGTTCCTCAGTCACGCCCTCAGATGCCTTCATCTGCTCAAACCGACATTCAAACCGACATTCTTGTAGAATTAAAAAGAAGTCCCAAGCGGAACTTCTTTCATCAAAAGTTATGTTCATTTTTCTCAAGGGCAGTCCGGTTAACAAAATTTGTAAAATAGGGGGGTACAACAGTGGTACAAATTACTTTCCATTTTCCACAAATCCATAATTTTAAGGCATTTCATACAAAAGTACGGATTCTGCTTTAGCAGATGAAAAGAATCGCCACAGGCGTTTCTCGTACTTTTATCATTGTTTTTGTTGTTTAAATTATATTCCTCAATATCGTCAAAAGCAATTTCATGTTATCATGTGTATTTTGTAGTTTCAATGTTTAGTACTCACAGGCGTACTACCAAGTGCTTTATGTTCTCCCCGTATGGGTCCGACTTCCTTCCCTACTCAATTATCAACTGATCCCTCCTCGGACTGGATCTCTTTTATTTCCCACATACCAAAGAAGTATTTCCCGATTACGCGCGCATGCGGCTTCCTTTGCATCCTCTATATAAAAGCAGGGATGATGTCATCCTAAATGACCTCATCCCCACTTTGCAAAATTCAGAACATATCCGCATACTGGCTCTAAACCTTATTCTTTTCTATGCAACTCGCATCCATCAATGACAGGTTCACACCCCTAAAAAATCTGGCCCGGCAATTTTTTCTTTTCCTTACCCGGGAACTGTCTGTCATATTCCTCCGCTTCTTTTTGATCCACGAAATATCCCGCCGGAGTTGCATACTCACCCGTAATACCGTCTAAATATCCGGGTATCAATTCCTTGCACAGGAAAAACGAAGCATCCGCGCCTTCCTGCAGACCATGATAGCGGATCCCAAACTCACTGGCATACCGGAAGCCGCTTTTTCCGTAAAAATCAATATTTCCTTCAAAGCAGACCGCGCCGCAGCCAAGTCCGGCTGCCTTCTCCAACGAGTAATCGAGCAGGATCTTGCCGTATCCCTTCCGCTTAAGCTCGTTTTTGATGCAGATCGGTCCCATTGTCATAATCGGAATGCTTCTTCCGTCATCTGCTGCGATCGTTGCTCTCACAAAGATGTTCTGACCGATGAGTTCCCCTTCCTGCTCCATGACAAAATCAAGCTCCGGTACAAATGCCGCATCATTCCGAAGCTGATGCAGCACATAATGCTCCAGGCATCCCGGACGATATACATTCCAGAAGCTTTCCCTTACCAGATTTTCCACTTCGCGATATTCACTTTTCTCTTCTAACCGAATGCTCAGCTTGTTTTCCACCTTACTTTATCTCCTCTGCATATTGATCCATTGCTTGTATAAATTGTTCCTTTACCTGTTTCTTATCACTTGCTCCGTCAGACAGACTGTAATAGAAAAACATCGTTGCGTAAAACTGTGTTGCCCTGCGCCCTGCATCCTCAATTCCCATACTCTCAAACAGGTCCTTTACATATCCCACCGGACCTGCCACAAGGTACTGCTGATACAGTGCCTGCATCTCTTCATTTCGGAATTGCTCTATCGTAAGCATCTTACGAAATAAGGACGCAAAATCATCCTCAGTCCAGTACGCAAACATGGCTTTACTATACCGGACAAAATGTGCAAGCGATGCCGTATCATATTTTTCTGGCATGCTCTCTTTGTCGCGTTCCGGCATTTCGTGATCCGCTGCCTGTGCACTGTCCCCACGTTCCATACGTTCCACAATACTGTTAAAAATATCTCTTTTGCTCTGATAATGCCGGTACAGCGCTCCCTTTGTCATACCAAGTTCCCCGGCTATCTGGCTGACCGATACCGCTTCATAGCCGTCCCTTGCAAACAAATGAAGCGCCACGAACAAGATTTCTTCCCTTCTGTTCTTTACATTACTCATACTAATCCTCATTTCTGAGCACTTCTGCCATAAAAGCTATCTGCTTTGCTCAGAAACAAATAGCTGTACAAAAAATAAACGACCGTTTACATCGTCATATTAGTAAACGCTCGTTTATTTGTCAAGTATTATTTTATATGCAGACCGGAATTGCAACCGGGATCAACTTGTTCTTTTATCCTTACCCCACGATATTTCTCGCCACATGCACTCCGCTTGCGGATGCGTGGGACAGGGAGTGTGTGATCCCGCTGCCGTCCCCGATGATGTAGAGCCCCTTGTACTTGGTCTCCAGGCGTTCATCCACCTCAACTTCCATGTTGTAGAATTTTACTTCCACCCCGTAGAGCAGGGTATCCTCGTTCGCGGTACCCGGCGCGATCTTGTCAAGTGCATAGATCATTTCGATAATGCCGTCAAGGATCCGTTTTGGCAGTACCAGACTCAGATCGCCCGGTGTTGCGCTTAAGGTCGGCGTGATAAAAGCTTCGTCAATACGGCTCTGTGTGGAACGGCGTCCGCGGATGAGGTCCCCGAAACGCTGGACGATCACACCGCCACCCAGCATATTGCTCAGCCTTGCGATGCTCTCACCATAGCCGTTGGAATCCTTGAAAGGCTCTGAAAAATGCTTTGCCACAAGCAATGCAAAGTTAGTGTTTTCTGTCTGCTTTTCCGGACTTTCATAGCTGTGTCCGTTAACAGTAATAATGCCGTTCGTGTTCTCGCTTACTACAGCACCTTTCGGGTTCATACAGAAGGTTCTTACCTTATCCCCATACTTTTCGGTACGGTATACGATCTTGCTTTCATACAGCTCATCGGTCAGGTGGGCGAATACCGCTGCCGGAAGCTCCACACGCACGCCGATATCGACACGGTTGGATTTTACCGGAATATCCATCTCCCTGCAGACCTTCTCCATCCACTTGCTGCCGCTTCTTCCGACAGAGATGATGCAGTCACAGCAGGTATAGGAAGCATCCGCACAGTTGATGCGGTAGCCTTCCTCCAGTGCCTCCACTACGGATACGGGGGTGTCAAAATAAAACTGCACCTTATCCTTCAGATAGGCGTAAATGTTCTCCAGAACTATATAATTGATATCTGTTCCGAGATGGCGCACGGATGCATCCAGCAGATGCAGATCGTTCTGAAGGCAGATACTCTTGAATCTGGTGCCTGCCGTGGAATACAGCTTTGTTCCCTCTCCGCCGTAGCGCAGATTGATCTCATCCACATATTTCATCAGTTCGAGCGCCTGTTTTTTTCCGATATATTTATATAAGGTCCCGCCAAAATCGTTGGTGATATTGTATTTTCCGTCCGAAAATGCACCCGCACCACCAAAGCCGCTCATGATAGAACATGCTTTGCAGTTGATGCAGCTTTTTATTTTGTCCCCATCAATCGGACAATGCCGCTTGTCAAGTGCATGCCCTGCTTCAAATACTGCCACCTTCAACTCCGGATTGCATCTGATCAGTTCATATGCAGAAAAGATCCCTCCGGGTCCTGCCCCGATAATAATTACGTCATAATTCATTTTTTACCTCTTTCTGAGCCATCCGCACTGAGCGCTTTACACCTTTTTGACATCCTAATCTTAAAAAGTATAAAAGTTGACCACGTTTGTATTCGTAGTCAACTTTTTACGGTAGTTGGTAGATACGTTCAACCATATTATGAACTTATACTCATATTCTTTTTTTGCCTTTATGACTATATCATAATTGCACCGGCACTTCAACCACTTATTTCCGCGGGATTTACACTTACACCGCATTTATTCTCATACCGGCTCACTTTCACACGGAATCCATTTCGCACCGGCTCTGCTTTGCTATTATCCAATAAACTATGCCATAACTCCCGCTAATTTCTTCATCTTAAACGGCTTGGACAGGTGTGCATTCATGCCGCTGGCAAGGGAGCGCTTAATGTCTTCATCCTAAGCCAGTCTGAATATTTTCAAGAGGAAAATCCATGCCAGTCCGTAATAAGTAACGACTGCCACAAAATCATTCACTGTCGTAATAAGCGGTCCGGATGCAACCGCAGGGTCGATCTTGATCTTATGGAACAGCATGGGAATCAGTGTTCCCACCAGGCTGGAGATCACCATTGCCACCATCAGCGAAATACCGACACAGGCAGAAATGAGCAGTGCAGACTGCAGCGGATAATGCTTTAGCAGAAATAAGTACAGTCCGATGAATACAACAGAAAGTACACCCAGACAACACCCATTGCCAAATCCAACCCGCATTTCCTTCGCTACCAGTCCAAATTTCTGCGAAGCTGAGAGATTTTCATCCATCAGCACACGGATCGTTACAGCCAGTGACTGTGTTCCGACATTCCCGGCCATATCTAAGATCAATGACTGAAAGCAGATCACAATCGGCAGCACTGCCACAACCGTTTCGAACACCCCGACAACAGAGGATACGCCCAGTCCCAGAAATAGCAGTATGATCAACCAGGGCAGACGCTTTTTCATACTCTGTATTGTTTTTTCTTTCAGATCTTCTTCCGCAGTCAGACCTGCCAGCTTTGCATAGTCATCACCCATCTCATTATCGACTGCTTCTACAATATCCTGAGATGTAATGACTCCAAGAATCTTTCCTTCCTCTGACACAACGGGAATGGAATCCTCTTCGTAATCCCTGATTCTTTCAATGCAATCTCCGATGACCTCGCGGTCGTTGACAAACGGATAGGAGGTGCTGATCAGTTCCTCCAGCTCCGTTCCATCCCTTGCAATGATCAGGTCCTTCAGGTCGATCGCTCCGTAATAATCGTCCCTCTCATCCGTAACATAGATGGTTGCAATATTGTCATTATCCCCTGCCTGCTTGATCAGTTCATGTGTTGCCTGCTTGATCGTCAGATTCTTGTTTATTTGTATGAAATTCGTAGTCATCAGGCTGCCGATCTCATTTGGCTCATAGGACCAGATCAATTTGATGTCTTCTCCGGCATCCTTGTCAAGTAAAGCAACGACCTGCTTTCTCGCTGCCTCATCCATTTCTTCCAGGACATCGACCGCATCATCGGCATCCATGCGTGAAAGTACCCTTGCCGCTGCCTCCGGCTGCAGCTCTGCCATATACTCATCCGGGTTTTCTATATATGCAAAAATATCGGATACCCGTTCTGCCCCTAAGATTGGATATGATTTTTTTCTCTCTTCCTTATTTAACCGTTCCAGTGCTCCGGCAATATCATTGTCATGATACCCGGATAATTCCTCCAGAAATTCTTCTTTCGAACTGTGTCCGGAGAGGTGTTCCCTGAAAAGAGCAATCAGCTCTTCCACATAATTTGTTTCATTCAGCTTTTCTTTCACTTGTTCTCCTCCTTTTAACCATAAAAGGGCATAAAAATACACCGCTTCCCATTTCGTTTGTTTAACGACATACTCTGCTTCATATAGGAATCTGCGGTGTCCATAAGAACAAATGAATCATATAAATTTATCTTTTAAACGATCAGTTGATCCGATTTTCACCGCAGTTTTGACTTCGTCCCGTACTGTCACAGCTGTCCATATTTTTCCACCTCCGTATTTCTATTTTCCGCAAATATCGTATCACCTATGCTCCCTTTTCGCAAGAAAAGTTTGATTTTTCATAGCTAAACTTTATCTTACATTTGGGATTTGCCAATTCAAAAATTTCATATTACAATAGAGTTGGTTTTGGATGCAGAAAACTGCATCTGATGGAAGGAAATGGTTTTATGAGACCCGAAATAAAAAAAGAGCATGTAGAAACACTGTTTGAATCCCGGTTTATAAAAGTTTTTGACCTGCAATATGAGGAGGGAAAGCATTACTATGATGCCAGCAGACGTTCGCTTGATGATCTTGCTGCCATCAGGTCGGATGAGGAATTTTGTACCATGCTTCCCGATGCCGTAACCTGCGTGGTCATTATTTTAGAAAAAGAGGAGCCGCCTAAGCTGCTTCTGTCAAGAGAATACCGCTATCCTGCGGGACAATTTCTGTTAAGCCCGCCTGCAGGGCTCCTTGATCCTGCAGATAAAAAAGAAGCGGATCCCATTTTGTCCGCGGCAAAACGTGAGATCGAAGAAGAAACCGGTATCCGGATCGGAAACGACGATTCCTTATCCGTAATCAATCCCCTGCTATTTTCTTCACCCGGAATGACCGATGAGAGTAATGCACTTGCCTGTGCGGTCATTCATCTGGATGATCTTTCTTCCCTCACACAGGCAGGTGCTGTTGGCAGTGAATGCTTTGACGGTTTTGTATTGTTGACTGCGGAGGAAGCGGGAGAGATCCTACACGCAGGCAGGGCCAGCGACGGACGCTTTTACTCCGTTTATACCTGGTCTGCACTTCTATACTTTGTATCCGGACTATGGAGGTAGATTATGTTATATCATTATACTGATTTTGCCGCATTTGACGGAATTATCCGTTGTGCGGAATTACGACTGAATAATATCCTGAACATGAATGATGCTGCTGAGATGCGATTATTTATGAACGGTATCTGCAAGGCTGTCACGGATAAGCTTCTTGCTGACGGGGAGCTTGAGAAAGGTCATAAGGCAGAGCTCTTTTTTCAGAAAGAGCTGGTAAAGGAATTTCATTATTCGGCTTATGCCGCATGCTTCTCCAAATACCGGGATGATGCTTCCCAGTGGGAACGCTATGGACATTCCGGCCAGGGTGTCTGTATTGCCTTTCACGAAGATCTGATGCAGCGGATGATCGGCGGCGCCATTTCTTTGCAGGAAGTGTTTTATCAGGAGGATATGCATGAACATCATCTTGTTGGAGATTTTTATGATCTGATCAAATCCACGCCGGATTTTTCCGAAGAATTACCCGAATTGCAAAACCTGATGACGGAAGCCTGGATCCAGTCAGCTGCATTCAAGCATCCTTCCTTTGCAAGTGAAAAAGAATCCCGACTGGTTGTTTCTCCATTTATCTCAAATGAATTTGCGGTTGAACCGAAATATCACGTTGCCATGGACCGCATTAAAAAGTATTATCCGTTAAACTTAAACCGGATGTGCAGCAAACTGAACATGCATCTGTCGGATCTGGTCGGTGAGATCATCATCGGACCAATGTCCTCACAATCCATGCCGATCCTGCAGGATTATCTGGATGACTGCGGGCTGAATGTATTAAAAGATAAGATCCATATGTCGAAGTGTCCGCTGAGAAAGCCCACTTCATAGCCTGTGTCTGATCGGTCAAAACATAAAAACGCGGAAGCAATTGCCTCCGCGTTTTTATGTTTTATCCATCCGGCACATGGGAATAACTATACCGGCATGTGCCTTTTATTGATTCAGAACTTATTTTACTGTTACAGAAGTGATGTGCGGGTTAACGCCCTCATACCAGTACAGGAAGCCTTCCATATCAACAGTATCACCGATGTTCAGCGCTTTTACTGCTGCATATACATCCGTTGTGTTGTCACACAGATAGGACTCAACTGTAAAAGTATAGGTCTGTCCGTTCAGGGAAACATTGAAGTACAGATCGTCGCCATCCTGACCGGAGCCATCCCAGCTATACAGATAAGCAACATCATTGCCGTCTGCATCCTGTCCTGCTGCTTCTACAGTCATACCCTTGAAGGATACGAACTCATTCTGGTGATTGATCAGCTCGTCCGTTCCAAGAAGTGCGGTAACATCTTCTGCGGGTGCTACATAGTTGCCGTCTTCGATCTCAAATGTTGCATCAATGATCTCAACCTCGCCTGCCCACTCGGACTTGTATCCGGTAACTTTGATCTTGGTACCAACAGTCAGCTTTGCATAATCTTCTTCAGAACAAGCCATGTTGTAAAGGAAGTAAGCACCATCCTTATCCTGTGTATAAACAGTTGCTTTGTCCTCCCACCAGGACTGCTTAGCCTGAACATAAGTCTCAACAACTACTTCACTGTCCAGATCTGCTGCAACATACTCTGCATATGTCATAACGCCTTCAGACTTCACATCTTCCTTGTTGTCATTCTTGCCAGAGCCACAGCCAACACAAGTAAATACAAGTGTCAGAGTTAAAAGTAATGCGGTTAATTTTTTCATTTTCTTCTCCTCTTTCGATTCCTTTTTCATAAATAGACGATCACGCCGTTTATTGATAAGTATCGAGACTATTATAACCGAAATGGGCAGGAAATCAATACCAATTCGAGAACTCTTTCTTTTTTTCCGGTCCCGCTTTATAATGAAAGGCAGATATCTGAAAGGAACTTTTTAAGTGATGCAATACTATCTGGCACCCATGGAGGGACTGACTACTTACACGTTTCGCAGTGTCTATCATCAATTTTACGGTGGAATGGATAAGTATTTTACCCCTTTTATTTCCAATCTTCATATGAACAGCCGTGAACGAAACGACGTCCTGCCCGAACACAATTCCGGAACGCACACTGTTCCGCAGATCCTGACCAACCGGGCGGATGAATTTCTCTCTCTTGCAAAAGAGCTCGCCGGTTACGGATACACCTGCGTCAACCTGAATCTCGGCTGCCCATCCGGAACCGTAGTTGCCAAAAAGCGCGGCGCCGGTTTTCTTGGTATCCCTGACGCGTTGGACCGCTTTCTGGATGAGATTTTTACAAAATGTCCCATCGGGATATCCGTCAAGACCCGCATTGGCATGACGGACTTAAATGAGTGGCAGCTTCTCCTTTCCATCTACGAGCGCTATCCCTTTGAGGAACTCATTATCCATCCGAGGCTGCAAAAAGAAGGATACAGCGGCAGTCCCCACCCGGAATGCTACAGTGAAGCGGCTTCCCGCCTGACCCGTCCGCTGTGTTACAACGGCGATATTGTCTCCGGGTGCTCCATGGAAGCACTTTTAGAGCGCTTTCCGGATATGACGGCAGTCATGATCGGACGCGGCATTTTACAGAATCCCGCTCTTTTGGTGCAATTAAAAAGCCCCACACCGGCAGATGCAGAGCTTTCCACTTTACGTTCTTTTCATGATACGCTTTTAGCACGCTATCAGGAGATCATGTCGGGCGATACCAACACGCTCTATAAAATGAAGGATCTATGGACCTTTTTAGGAAAGTCCTTTCAGGATGCGGATAAATACCTGAAAAAGATCAAGAAGGCTTCCTCAGTAAGCGAATACCGGATCGCCGTAAATGCAATTTTCAGGGACTGTCCTTATCAGCCGCCTGTCTGAGCCTTCTTCTTTCTGATTATCTGCCATACGACGTACAGGATAATAAGCACCCATGCAACTGCCAGTGATGATAACAGGATCACAGCTGTTCCCGGCAGTTTTCCAAGGTCTTCTTTACCAGCGCCGGGTACCCCGTTTCCGCTTGACAACTGGTCCAGCCGGTACAGAGAATTCATGTCACTGTAGAGCTGCTCTATATAGGCATGATCCACAGTCTGCCCTCTCCTGATGGATTTCACGGTATTTTCGATCAACTGTCCCGCTGCATCACGCAGGGATGCGGAGCCGCTGAACACCGGTGTCACAAAGGTATCATCAATATGCGCAAGCAACAGCTTCGTTGCTTTGATCTTCACATCATAGTGGGTATTATCATCTTCCCCGCAGCGTGCAAGATAATCCTGATATTCCGCTGAATCCTGTGCCTTGGATGTTACCGGCACATAACCTTCCGTCTCGGCATATGCCGTCTGCACCTCATTGGTAAGCAGGTACTGTACAAACAGCCAGGATGCCAGAACCTCCTGCGGATCATTCTTATTAAAAATACAGACACTCGGTCCCTGGGATATCATCTGCGGATGTGCGGGATCAAACTGTGGGATCGCTTTCACTTCCACCTCAAAATCCACAATCTTATCCTCAGCAATATCTAAAAGCGGGGCATTACTTCCCATCCAGGTTGCTCCTGCCGTGGAATCGATCGCGAAGATACACTGTCCGGCATTCAGAAAATTCGCCGGATAGCTGGATATCTTAAAGGTGGAAAAAGCACCAGTCTTTGCATGCTCTGCAATCGTATACAGCAGTTCCTCCGTAGTATCGTTGAATACCTGGATCTCTCCATCCTGAGTGGAGTAACCCGCACCCTTCTGCTTCAGCATCTGGATCATCATATTATCCGTCGATTTATAGATAAACGGAATCATGACCTTCTGTCCGTTGACCAGATAATTGCCATCCGCATCCTGCGCCATGGCAGCCTCTGAGACCTCCCAGATAAAATCCCATGTCAGCTCTTCGGGGATCGTATAACCAAGCGCCTCGACATAAGTCTTATTGATATAGCATGCCTCTGAGGAACGCATATAGGGCATTGCATAATAGTGATCACCAATATAACATTCCTCTAAAAACTTCGGGATGATCTCATTCACAGTCGGCGCATCAAAACGTACCTCGCTTCCCCCAAGCCCATATTGTGCATCCGTCATGAGCGCATCTAACGGCACCACCAGATTGACACCGGTCAGATAGGTTGCAATATGATCCGGATAGGTGATACAGATATTCGGCGTCGTATTGGTGGAAATATTGGTAATGACATCATTATAGATCTTGCCGTAATCCGTATATAACCGCATGTTGACCGTGATGTTCGGATACAGCGTTTCAAAATCATTGATCGCCTGTTCATAGATCGCGGTCTGGGTCTTATTGGTATCGTTCTTTGCCCAGAATGTGATCTCATAGTCACGGTCCATGTCAAAATGCTCCGGGATCACAAACGCTTTCATTCCCTTTGCACCGTGACAGCCGGTGAGTGACAGAAGGCTTCCCAGGGCAAGTACCGGCAACAGGATACTGCATACCAGTTTCTTCCATACATTTCTCATCCCTTTGTACCTCCTCTTGACACGCCCTCCATAACCTTCTTACGGAAGATCAGAAACAGTACGATGAGCGGAACTGAGATCACAACGACCGCCGCCATCATGGCAGGAATATTCTCCCGTCCGAAACCGTTCTCCCTGATCTCCTGGATCCCGTTGGATACCAGATAGTAATTTTCATCATCCGTGATCAGCCGCGGCCAGACATAGGAGTTCCAGCACTCGATCACCTTTAGGATCGTGATCGTGATCAGCGTCGGCTTCGAGATCGGGATCATCACCCTTAACAGATACTTCAGATCGGAGGTTCCGTCCACCTTTGCCGCATAATAGAGACTGTCCGGGATCTGTTCAAAATTTTCCTTTAACAGATAGATGTAAAATACCGATGTAATCGACGGCAGAATCAAGCCCTGAAAGGTATTTCTCATGTTGAGGTTTGTGATCGTTACATAATTGGTAATAATCACCAGCTCATTCGGAATCATCATCAGGGACAAAAACAGAACAAATAAAATATTCTTTCCCTTAAACTCCAGTCTCGCAAAGGCAAATGCCGCCAATGTGATCACAACTAACATGATCGCTGTTGTCAGAACAGTAAAGATCAATGTATTGGTAAAATATCTTGCAAGCGGCACTGCGGTAAACGCATCCGCATAATTCTGCAATGTCGGTGAGAGTGTATACATCTTCGGGATATATTCGGAATTGTATGCACTGTAGCTTTTTACGGATGACAGGATCATCCAGTAAAAAGGAAATAATACAACAACTGCCCAGAAGGCCAGCAATATATAAGTAATGGTCTTTCGCACCGTCTCACGCCTTTTGGCGTTTCTCTCTATTTTGCCGTAATCGACCTGATTTTCCATAGCAATCTCCATTCCCAAGCGGTCTGCATGCCCGTTATCCGGCATTCCGCTCTCTAATACTGAACCTTCTTTTTACTGATCAGCAGATTGATACATGTGATTGTCAGCACAATCGCAAACAGCAGGATCGCCGCCGCAGACGCATAGGACGGATATCCGCCGCTGTCTCCGTACAGCATATCATACACATAACCAACGATCGTATTCATGCCCGCAGCGTTCAGATTGGTTCCGAACAATGCCACCGCATCACTGTATGCCTTGAATGCCCCGATGAATCCCGTGATGACCAGATAGAAGATCATGGGCGAGATCATGGGAAGCGTGATTCTGAAAAAAGTTCTCATTTTGGAGGTGCCATCCACCTTCGCCGCCTGATAATACTGCGGGTTCACGGAGGACAGCGCACTGGTTAAGATCAGGATCTTAAACGGCATAACAATCCAGACCGTATAAAAACACAGGACAAACATTTTCGCCCAATACGGTCCGTCGATAAAGTCCACCGGTCCCGCACCGAACCAGTGCAGAAACAGATTGATCAGACCATCCGAATAGGCAGTTTTTTTAAATAAGATCATGAATACCAGACCGACTGCCAGTGTATTGGTCACATATGGCAGGAAATAAACGGTCTGAAACAGATTCTTCAGTGCCCTGATGGAGCTGAGCCCCACAGAAATTAACAGCGCGAGCCCCGTGGACAGCGGCACCGTGATGATAACCAGAATAAAGGTGTTCTTCACCGCCTGCAGAAAATACGGATCATGGAGTACATAGGAATAATTATACATACCGACACCGTAAAATGTCTGGGATGCGGAATTGTATCCTTCTTCAAACGAATACACAAAAACATCGATTAACGGATATACCATAAAAAATCCAAGGAACAGAATTGCGGGAAGCAGATAGAGAAATGCCTTCCAGCTACTGTTTTTCAACTTCTTCATCATAGCTGCCCCTCTCCTATTCAAAGCGGATCCGCTCCTCCGTATCCTTACGGAAGAGGAATACTTTTTCAGGTTTTAATGAGAATCGCACCGTCTGATCATCGGGATCCACCTTATATTCCGTTCCGATGATCGCGCGCACCGTCTGGCTCATGCAGGCGGCATTCGTACATACCACGCTGATGTCGCGTCCCATTACCTCAACGCCGCTTAAGTTACACGAAAACGGTCCGTTCTCCTGTAACACATAGCCTTCCGGGCGGATGCCCACATAGACCTCCTGATCTTTTACTCCGCTGACTGTCAGCACGGCTTCGTCCCCGATCATCAGCTTCTCATCCTTTACCCGTCCCTCAAATACGTTAATGGGCGGTGTACCAAGGAACTTTGCTACAAACAGATTGGTGGGATCATCATAGACCTCCTGCGGTTTACCGATCTGCTGGACCACACCCTCTTTCATGACCACGATCATATCCGAGATGCTCATTGCCTCTTCCTGATCATGCGTAACAAAAATGGTAGTGATCTTCGTCTCACGCTGGATCCTCCGTATCTCCTCCCTGGTCTGGAGACGCAGTCTCGCATCCAGATTGGAAAGCGGCTCATCCAATAGCAGCACGCGGGGCATTTTGACGAGCGCACGCGCAATTGCAACACGCTGCTGCTGTCCGCCGGAGAGTTCTCCCGGCTTTCTGTCCATCAACCCGTCGATCTGTACCAGCTTTGCTGCCGCATATGCCTTTTCAAGCATCTCCTCCTTGGAGAGCTTGTCCCTGCCCTTCAGGTTCTGAAGCGGAAATAAGATATTCTTCTTCACCGTCAGGTGCGGATACAGGGCATAGTTCTGGAAAACCAGTCCGATCCCCCTGTTTTCAGGCGGAAGCTCAGTCACATCATCTTCGCCGAAAAAAATCTTTCCGCTCGTCGGCTTCTGCAGCCCGCTGATCAGATTCAGTGTTGTACTCTTTCCGCAGCCGGACGGTCCGAGCAGACCGATCAGCTTCCCATCCGGTATCGTGAACGTAAAGTCATTCACCGCGATCACATCTTCATGATTCTTTTTGTCCCGACTCGGAAATTTCTTGGTCAGATTCTGCAATACGACTTCCATTTTATCCCTCCATATCTCTCTTCCCACTCATGTAAAAGTGCTCTCACACATGCACTCATTTTACTATAAAAGTCTGCACTTTAAAATAGATTCCTGATTATTTTCAGCGATTCCCGCCGTAACCGGAGATCAGCCCGGTAAGCTCTGTGACAAGTTCATCAAATAGCTGCAGCGCTTTCCTTACCGGTTCCGGACTGCCCAGATCCACGCCCGCAGACTGCAATAACTGCAGGGGATCCTTGGAGCATCCGCCCTTTAAAAAGCCCAGATAATCCGACACAGCAGTCTCTCCCTGTGTCAGGATCCGCCGGGACAGTGCAATGGCAGCCGAGAATCCCGTCGCATACTGGTACACATAGAAGGATCTGTAAAAATGCGGGATCCGCTCCCATTCCAGTGCAATCTGCGGATCGGAGACCATTTCCGGTCCGAAATACAACCGGTTCAGCTCCATATAGGTGTCGCACAGTTTCTGTGGTGTCAGTGCTTCCCCGTTCGCATATGCTTCGTGCATCTTCTTTTCAAATTCCGCAAACATGGTCTGTCTGAATAATGTTCCTTTAAACTGATCCAGAAAATAATTCAGCAGGTAGATCTTCTCCTGTCTGTCCGTGCAATTTTTTAATAAATACTGCATCAACAGCGATTCATTGCAGGTTGATGCCACCTCTGCCACGAAGATCCGGTATCCGGCATAGGTATAGGGCTGGTTTTCATTGGAATAATAGGTGTGAAGTGCATGCCCCATCTCGTGGGCAAGCGTAAAGACATCATTCAGTCTTCCCTGAAAATTTAAAAGCACATAGGGATGCACCCCATACGCACCCCAGGAATATGCGCCGCTCTTCTTGTTCCGGTTCTCATAGACATCGATCCAGTGTCCGTCAAAACCTTCCTGCAGAAGCTTTCCGTATTCCTCCCCAAGCGGTGCAAGTCCCGCACGCACCAGTTTCTTAGCTTCTTCATAGGAGACAGCCGCATCGTACTCCTGCGTGAGTGGGGCGTAGACATCATACATGTGCAGTTCCTCTACCTGCAGTACCTTTTTGCGAAGTGCCACATAGCGGTACATCACCGGCAGCGCTTCATGAACTGCTTCGATCAGGCTGTCGTACACCTGTACCGGGATCCTGCTTGCATCCAGTGCCATCTGAAGTGAGGAGCTGTACCTTCTGGCATCCGCATAGAACTTCTCCTGCTTTACATTTGCCTGATACATAGCGGCTATACTATTTTTGAACTGGTCATACACCTGATAATATTTCTCAAATGCCTGTTTTCTGACATTTCTGTCATTGTTTTCCAGCAGTGCAACAAAATTTCCCTGTGAGATCTCCACACTCTGTCCGTCCGCATCCTCGATCTTTCCAAAGCGCAGGTCGGCATTATTGAAAAAGCCGTATATATCCGAGGCTGTATCCGCAAGCTCCGCCGTCCGGGCAAGCAGCGCTTCCTCCCGTTCCGACAGAATATGTTCTTTTTTATCAGACATCCTGCGAAGCAGCAGCTCATATGCCCGCAGTCCCGGTTCTTTTTCCAGATAAGCGTCTATATCCAGCTCCAGGATCTCCGGCTCCGCAAACGCCTCTGCCGCTGCAAGCTTCACACCGATATTCTGGACTCTTACCGTGTATCCCTGATATCTGGATTCTGCCATGTCCTGATGCAGCTTCTGATTGGCATACACAAGCAGCCTCTCATAAGTGCATTCTGTTTCATCCTGCAGCTTCAGATAGGAAAGCAGATTTCCTGCCGAGGATGCAAATGTCCCCGGATACTCTGCAAAGGCTGTAAGCTTTTCCTCCAGTTCGTTACATACCGTTTCCCATTTTTCATCCGTTTCAAACAGATCCTCCAATGCCCACTTATACTGATCTGCGATCTCACTTCTTGCCGGAATCTTCTTCGTCTCTGCCATAGTTCCCTCCTGCTACATCATAAAAAAAGTAAATGTTCCTGTATCCAGTAATAGTCTCTCATCATTTAATATTTCCACACGATAAACCGCCACATGTTTTCCCTGACGCACTTCCCTTGCTTCACAAATGATATCCTTTGTATTCATCGCCGGTCTTGCATAATTCATACTGCCGTCTATGGTAACGGAATTGCCCCCATAGGTGCACGCTGCCAGTCCGGCAACGATATCCGCAAGAGAAAACAGCACACCCCCATGCAGATATCCATAGGGATTGAGCAATTTATGGGAATACGGAATGCGTGCCCTTGCATAGCCGAGGTCCACATCCAGCAGCTCCAGTCCCAGATATTTCATATATTCATTCTGCGCAACGATCTTTTCCAGACGTTCTCTCTCTTTCTGATCCATCGTATCCTCCGCCCTCCTGTGATCTATCAGGTGAAAACAGGCTCTTTTTGCCTGCATTTGTTTGCATATTTTTGTATAGTAAAAATCCCAAATACTTAAAAAGTATTTGGGATTTCAGAGCGCGAGACGGGACTCGAACCCGCGGCCTCGACCTTGGCAAGGTCGCGCTCCACCAACTGAGCCACTCGCGCATATTGTTATCGGTCTTACCGACCACTCTGTGTATCTGCCATCTTACACAGAAAGCGGGTGATGGGAATCGAACCCACGTATCCAGCTTGGAAGGCTGGTGTTCTACCATTGAACTACACCCGCATATATAGGAACGCATTCAAGACTTTCGTCTCTCCTGCGATAGTGCCCAGAACCGGAATCGAACCAGTGACACGAGGATTTTCAGTCCTCTGCTCTACCAACTGAGCTATCTGGGCGCTTACTTTCATAAGCTGTCCCGTGGACTGTAAACCCGAGAACAATCGTTATTCTACACAAGAATCGGATTGTTGTCAACAACTTTTTTCGGATTTTTTTTATTTTTTTATCCACGGGACATGCTTTCATTCACCGGGCACCCTGTCAGGTCCGGTTTCCTGCTGTTTCCTTACTCGGTCAGATTCGCCTTATCCAGAGAATTCCACAAAAGCTCGATCTCTGTAGCATCCTCGTTCAGCCAGCCTGCATACCATGCTTCATAATCCGCATCATCCAGAACAAAGTCCTGCGGATACTCGGTTCCATCGGATATTGCATATACTCTGCCGTTTCCGTCCGCATCCACATCATCCGGAAAGCCATTGGGTGAGATCTCCTTATCCCATGCAACGACCTCTCCGACGGGAGCATAGATATCCTTCTCAGGATCATAGCAGTACAGCATAAACGGCCAGAAATCACTGTCTGTTTGGTTATGGGAGCTATCTGCCCTGATCACACCGTTACTGTATAATATGATACCCGGAAACTCCTGAAGCTGTGTTCTGAGTTCTCCTGTCTCTATATCATAATCGTAGATCACTTCCTTCATCCATGCCATGGGCTCTGTTTCGAGGCAGATCACAAGTTCTTCTCTCTCATCTCCGTCAATATCTGCAATACTGTAATGATTCAGCGACAAGTCATCATTAAAGACCACTTCACTGCCGTCCGGCCATACATAGTGATCCAGAATATCCGAGAGCACCTTTATATAAGCCTCCCTACGCTTTGCGGCCTCCTCCGCATGCTGGCTTTCGTATGCTTCCATTTCCGCAAGCCACTCTTCATCCGTCTGCTCGGTTTCCTGTGCATCTCCTTCTTCTTTTTCCGGATTGGTTGTGTCCTGCGATTGCTCCTCTTCCTCTTTTACAGATACATCTTCCCCGGATTGTGTCTCTTCCTCCGTTACCGGCTGTCCCGTTCCCTTTTCCTTTACGCCACAACCTGCAAACATCATACACGCAGCAGTCAGCACCATTAACACATACGTTTTTTTCATTTTATTTCTCCCTCACACCCATCTGATTCTCCCACATAATGAGCAAAGTCCCCTTTTCCACTTCTATTCTGACCGGATCACCCGTGAACTCATTACTGATGCCGATCGGATAATCATTCTTCATTGTATACCGCTCAAGCGGGTATTTGACTCCTTCTAATGTAACTCCTTCAGCCTGATCCCCCATGCAGAAAACAGATAACATACCGCCTTCATACGGCGGAAGCTTCAGGCAGTCGTTCTCCACTGCTGTAATCTGCCACTGCGGACTGCATACAATACCGCACGCTCCCTGTTTTGCAAGATATACCAATACCTGATAATTGGCAAATGTATGATCCGGACGTCCCCCAACCGCACCGTACAGCTGAAATGTTCTGTATCCCAGTTCCAGTCCTTTTCTGACTGCGAACAGCATATCCGTATCGTCTTTTTCCGCAGGCATTTTGATCAGATTGGGATGCCCCGGCACATAACCGAGGGAATCAAAATCTCCAATAACCAGATCCATGGCAATCCCACACTGGTCGCAAACGGCAAACCCGCCATCCACCGCAATCACATAATCATTTGCTCCGGGCTTGATCTGGCGTTTCAGCCAGCCGGTATTATCAATCCGTCCTGCGCCTATCAGAAAACAAACGCCTTTTTTTCCAACCTGTTCTTCCTTCCGTATTGTAACCTGCATACCGCCCCTGGTCCTCATTTCTCCCAACACCGTTTACCGGTGCTTATCTCAGTCATCTGTCAGATCAATCCAGGACAATCGGTCCGCGTAGCGCTCTGCGCACTCCCACAGCACCACGTCCGGCTGATAACTGTCAAGCATGCTCATCTTAAAAGTCCATACACCGACCTGATTCACGTTCGCAAAATAGTAGCCGAGTTCTCCAAGCATCAGGTCACTGAAAGAATCTCCGACAACCAGAATACTGTCTCCGACGATCTGGGACATATTGATATCCTGTGCATAAAAGTTATAGTAAAAATCATCATTGTACTTATCCGTCATACCAATCAGTGATGCCAGATCACCTGACATATTCTGGTGTTCCACGACCAGTCTCGCCCCGGAAATATCCTCATACGTTCCGTACAGCTGCCTGAGCAAACACTGTACACCCACATATACGCCTGCAAAATTCCAGTGCGTATCATATTTATAATACACCTGATAGGAATTCTTGGCTGCAAGAAGCTCTGCCTTCGGATACACAACCTCAAGATCACTGTTTTTTGTCAGATACTCGTATAATTTGTCACATCTTGTCACTTCCGAAGTTCTGTAAACCGTAGATGGCATATATTCCGAGTATATGATCTCTTTATTCGGAATGATCATCACCACAAATCGGATTCCGCGTGCCGCAAATGTATCCCTCTGACGGACCAGACTGTTCTTAATCGATTCCATTGTCGCGTCCGAAAAAGTGGATGTTCCCTGATAATCCTGCATGGAGGTGCCGTCATCCGCTCTCTTATAAAACAGCCAGCCGCCCTTTCCGGCCAACACCTGATCAGAATCAATATACGCATCATCTGCCAGAGCCGCTGTCAGGTTACTATTCGCATTTGCCGCTTCTTCCTGCAATGCCAGATTTCCGGTAAAGTCATCCACGGTATCCTTAATTGCGTCCATAAACCCCTTTTTATCTTCCTGCTGCACCGGTTCCTTCTGACCGCTTTCTTCGCTGTTTTCGGTGTTTTGCTCCAGCGCCTCCTGCATACGGAGCTGTTCTTCCCGGTTCAGTTCTGCAATGGATCCCTCCTGCGTCACCTTCGGTTCCTCTTTTTTGGTAAATACCCGTTCCCCGATTGTCACAAACGGAATGGCAATGATAATAACCGAAAAAATCACTGCCACGATTTTTTCACGCATAAGCTTTCCTCCACATTGATATCCGTTCTAGAAATTAAAGTAAATAAACGGATTATAGCTTTGATTGAATATAAATGTTAGGCTCACAATGAACAGCGCAGTCAGCGCGAGCACATAGCCGATATTCCACCACGCATATTTCTTCAGCTTTCTGTCAACATGTGCGATTAACGGTGTTGAGCAGATGATTGCCGCAAGATAATATACCTGTGTCTGTTTTAAAAATGCCCATGCGCCGGCATCTGTCAGTCCTCCCGCGGCCCGTCCGAACATGGCACCAAGATATACGCACATATCCGATAAGGACTCCGCACGGAAGATGACCCAGCCGATTACAACAAAAAACATGGTATATATATGCCCGAACCATCCCATCTTTTTATCGATTCCGGTCAGTTTTTCCATCGTCAACAGCACAAAATACAAAAATCCCCATAAGAAAAAGGTCCATTCCGCGCCATGCCAGATTCCGGTCAGCATCCAGACTACAAACAGATTAAATACCAGCCTTGTGCGTGTTTTCACCCTGCTGCCGCCAAGCGGGAAATAAACATAATCCCGAAACCATGTCTGCAAGGAGATGTGCCACCTTCTCCAGAATTCGGATACGGATGCCGAAATATAGGGATATTTAAAGTTCTCCTCAAAGTGAAACCCGAACATCCTGCCCAGTCCGATCGCCATATCAGAATACCCGGCAAAGTCAAAAAATATCTGGAACGTGTACGATATTGCTCCCAGCCATGCCATCAGCACAGAAGCCTGATACTGTCCGTTTTCAATCAGCGCAAAAGCAGCATCTGCAACCAGACCGACCTGATTGGCAATCAGCACTTTCTTTGCAAGACCAATGATAAAACGGCATGCTCCTTTGGAAAAATCCTTTCCATTTTCTTTCCGCTTACGGATCTGCTCGGCAATCGTCTGATAACGTACGATCGGTCCTGCGATCAGCTGCGGAAAAAAGGATATATACAGACCCACGTACAACGGATTTGCCTGTACCTCACCATCCCCACGGTATACATCGATCACATAGGACATTGCCTGAAAGGTAAAAAATGAGATTCCAACCGGCAATGCGATCTCGGGAATCGTCCAGCTCTTTGCAAGCAGTGTATCCAGATTTCTGACCACAAACGCACTGTACTTAAAAAATCCAAGGATCCCAAGATCCGTAACCACCATCAGCGCAATGATAAGCCTGCCTTTTCGTTTATCTTCACGGAAATAATCGATCAGCATACCAAACAGCCAGTTGGCAAGAATAACCGCTATCATCAGATAGACATACCGCGGTTCTCCCCACGCATAAAAGAACAGACTTGCGCAAAGTAAAAATATGTTTTTCCCATTTTTAAATCGAACAAATATCCCAAAATACAGAATCAGGACAAGTGGTAAAAAAACGAATAGAAATTCCTCACTTGGAAACAGCATTGCCTTCCTCCAGACGATTCAAAACTTGTTCCAGCATATCCGCCAGTTCCTCAGTTGCAGAGTTTCCATTCTGCAAAAGTGTTTCAAGCGCCGTATTCTGCTGGCGGTTTTCAGATGATGTTAATACGATTTCATTCAGGGAAGCCTCTGCCATTGCAGATACTGCCTGTCTGCCGCTCTCGCTGCCGAGCATCTCGGACAGTGTTTCTGTTTTTGTCTCCTGCCCCTGCTGCCCTGTTTCACGAAGCCGGTTCATCTCTTCACCGATCGCGGTTGCAAATGAACTCTGCCCCGCCTGCATGCCCGTTATTTCTTTTGTTGCAGCTGTATCGTTTCCCGTTGTCCGGTTCGTCGATAGGTTCTGTCGCCACGTTTCTTCCTGTATACCGCTCAAATATCGTAAACTGCTGATATCCATCTATTCTGCCTCCTGCTTCTGCATTGTCTGACACCACGCATCACTGCGCAGCACCCCTGATGCCTCTCCGATTTTACCGCCTTTTAACAGATATTGCTTCATATTCCGCTGTAAAGATGTCTCCTCCGGAAGATCCCGGTACGGAATATCCTTGCGCTTATACACCCATTCCAGAAACTCATCACTGTCTTCATTGACTGTACGAATCTGAAATCCATTTTGAAACGCAATAATATGTGAAGTCTCCGGTAAAACATCCTTTAGTCCCGGCGCCAGCAGCCAGGAATCGCATACATACTCACAATTGCTCCACTTAGGATAATATTTTTTTAAGAATGTGCGGGACAACTCATAAGAATCCCTGCACTTCTCCGGTGTCAATGCCGCATCTGACGGAATATGGATACTGATTACCGGAGACGCCGTACTGTCGTCCAATTCGTATTCCAGTTCTCCGATCCGGAACAGATACAGTCCTGTCTGACGCGGAGTCCAGAATGCTCTGTCAAATCCGTATACACCGTAACTTGCTTTATGCTCTTTTACAAATCTCGGAAAACAGCCCATCGTTGCACAAAAGATCTTATCAGGAATCCCTTTAAAACGATAGATTCTCTTTGTGCGGTTTAACATATAAAGCATCACCGCCAATATTCCAAATCCGTTTTCATCCGGTGAAATTCTTTCTTCCAGTAAATCCAATGCGCGGGACCACGTCTTTCGTTTTCGCAGCATACGGATCTCCCGCCTGTTTTTCCTGTAAAATCCATTCTCTGTAAGCTGCCTGTCCCGTATCTGTACTTCTTGTATTACTTCCGGCTGCAACCCGATTTCCCGGCATATTTTTTCGGATACCATTCTTTTCTCCCTGTTTCTCACTGATATGTCCTGATGAAAATGTGTATTTGGGGTTATTATAACACACTTTTTCTTTTCTTGTACTACAGATTGCCAATCCTGTATTTTTATGCCATAATTCTTTATGCACAAAAAAAACGGAAATGTCCTCCCTGACAAAAGAAAGAGGTGCCATCTTGAAAATATTGATATTGCTGCTTCTTATTTTTCTGACCGGCTGCAGTCAAAAGACGGATTCCGCAACGGCTGTAGAAAATATTACACCGTTTCCGATCCCTTCTCTCTCCGAATATACCTATGATGCACAGACTCCCCTGATTCCTGCCGCAGGACAGAATAATGTAAGCGAACCGATTCGCGGTATCTATATTTCCGGTCCTATTGCCGGTACTTCCCTGATGGAGGATTTTATCCGCATGGCGGATGAGACCGAATTAAATGCCTTTGTTATCGACATTAAAAATGATTCCGGCGAAGTTACTTTTCACATGGACACGCCGACTGTACAGGAGATTGATTCCGATATCAATTATATCCCGGATCTTGAGACTCTGATCCGGACCTGCAAGGAACACAATATCTACCTGATTGCGCGAATCGTTGCTTTCAAGGATCCCTATCTGGCGCAGGCCAAGCCGGAACTGGCAATCACCAGAACAGACGGCAGTATCTTCTATGATAACAGCGGACTTGCCTGGGTAAATCCTTATGAACAGGGTGTCTGGGATTATCTTATGGAAATTGCTGCAGAAGCTGCAAGACTTGGATTTGACGAGATCCAGTTTGATTATGTCCGTTTCTCCACAGACCGTGGCATGCAGGATGTGGACTTTGGTCCGAATGCTGCTCAAACGGATAAAACAAAGATTATTACGAGTTTTATGGAGTATGCCCACAATACGTTATCACCGTTGTCGGTTAAAGTATCGGCCGACGTATTTGGCACAATCATTGATAATTCCTATGATCAGTCCATTGTGGGACAGGATTATTTTTCACTCGCCGCAAATGCAGACGTGATCTGCCCCATGGTTTATCCGTCGCATTACGGTGCAGGTGTCTACCAGATTCCGGTTCCCGATGCCGCACCTTATGACACAGTATATGCCGCAATGATTGCCTCCCGAAAGGCAATGAACGAATATAACAGTGGCTTCATCTCATCCCTTGATACCCGCGGTGAAGTTGCCACAGCCACCGTAAGACCCTGGCTACAGGCATTTACTGCCTCCTGGGTAAGCGGTTATATTCCCTACACCCCGGAAGAAGTACGCGCACAGATCCAGGCAGTTTATGATGCCGGATATGAAGAATGGATCCTGTGGAATGCCTCTGTAAAATATGATCAGGCTTATTTTCTGACAGACTGATCAGGCTCTTTCATCACAGATCTTTCCCTTTTTCCGGCTCTGTATTTTTATGTTTTAATACAATCGCTGAGAATTTGGGCAGTGTGATCGTTATAATACCGGCAACAATCGGATATTCCGCAGGTAAAATGTCAAAACCACTGTCTGTCGATAACATCAGGCGTTCCATGGTACATTCCCTGGGGATTCCAAACTCCCATACCGATAATTCCCTGCTGTAATCATGGTCATTATTATTAACCATAACCACAGTCTGTTCTTTTGCATTAAAACGTCCGTAACCAATCACATTATAGTCGCCAACCAGATATTTTAATGACCCTGTTTTCAACTCCGGATTTTCTTTTCGTATCCGGATCATCTCTCTGTGGAATGCGACCATTTCCTGATCTTCCCGTCCCCATGGATAAGTCCTGCGGTTATCGGGATCCGTAAATCCACACAGTCCGGCTTCATCACCGTAATATACCGTCGGTGCTCCCGGCCATGTCATCTGTATGGCAACCGCTTCTCTCATAACTGCCTTATTTACATCCCGGTTTGCTGCTTCGCAGCCCAGATTATTCATTCTTCCTACCTTATGATTGGTACGTGTCAGGAATCTTGAGTGATCATGATTGGAAAGTTCATTCATGGAAATGTAAAGGGACGGCATGGTAAAGCTCACCATATGGTGCCGCATTGCACCGAAAAACGCATCCGCATTACCCAGCATATCCGGTCTGAAATCATCGCTGTGCTTCTGCATACCGGTCAAAAACCATGTCAGCGGTTCCATGAATGCGTCATAATTCATAACCGTATCCCACTGATCCCCCTGCAGCCACTCCTTGGGTGAACCGTAATGCTCTGCCAGAATGATCGCATTGGGATTTGCCTGCTTCACGCTGTTTCTGAAATCTCTCCAGAACTGATGGTTCACCTCCGGTGAATGTCCCAGATCCGCAGCAACATCCAGACGCCAGCCATCACAATTATAAGGCGGGGATACCCATTTACGTCCGATATACAGAATATAGTCATACAGCTCTTTTGAACCTTCATAATTCAGCTTTGGAAGCGTATCATGTCCCCACCAGCCATCATAAGAGGGGTTATAAGGCCAGCAATCCGTTCTGTGAAAGGAAAAATAATTCCGGTACGGACTGTCCGCCGATACATAAGCACCTTTTTCATAGCCCGGTGCATTTTCATAGATCCGTTCTTTATCCAGCCATTTATTAAAGGATCCGCAGTGGTTGAAAACACCGTCCAGAATCACCTTCATCCCGCGTCTGTGCGCTTCCTCCACAACCTGAATGAACAGCTTATTACTGGCTTCCAGATTTTCCGGATTGGACACTCTGTTGATGTATTTTGTCGCAAACCGGTTCTCATTCTGATCCGGCGCCAGCAGATCACCGCTTTCATTTACGATCCTGCCAAAATGCGGATCGATATAATCATAATCCTGAATGTCATACTTGTGATTAGAGGGGGACACAAAGAGGGGATTAAAATAAATAACCTCCACACCAAGCTCCTGCAGATAATCCATCTTATTCAGGACACCCTGCAGATCACCGCCGTAAAACCGGTGCACATCCATCTGCGCCGGATAGGAATACCAGTCATCCACATGCTCCGTCTTACGATTAATATACGTATATTCATTTGTCTGGACATCATTTTCGGGATCCCCGTTACAGAAACGATCCACATAGATCTGATACATGACTGCGCCCTTTGCCCAGTCCGGTGTGGAAAATCCGGGAATTACAGAAAAATTGTAATATTCATCCACCTGCTTCTGGACACCGCGGGTGTCATAGTAGCAGACGATCCTTCCTACATGGATCTCAAAATAATAGTAGATCCGTTCATTTTCAAGCTGATACTCAGTCTCATAATAATCAAACAGTTCATCCGAGCTTTCTTTTATCATCTGTGTCTTTACGTTTCCACAGACAAAATACACCATATCAATATTATCCACGCCACTGCGGAAGCGGATCCTGATCTGATCATAGCTTCTTGGTTCCGGCGGAATCACATAATCTCCGGTTGTGTCCGAAAACAAAGCACGCTTTTTTAACAGCGGTCTCATTCTCGTAATATACTGTTGCTGTTCCTCTGCCCTCATAATACGTTCAAAATCCATACGTTTACCTCTGGCACTTATTTTATACTATCACAAAACCGAATTCAACAATTCTCTTAAAAATATAAAGTAAAAAAGACAGTTGCTCGCGCTTCTGTCTTTTTTAGAGAAGGTATTTCTTACTTATGGGGTATAGCAAAAAATATATAATGTATTGGGGGGTTACAAGTAGTATAATAGCAAACCGCCCCTTGTAAATCCATTCTTGAAATTCACAAATATTACAATTTTACAGATAAGTTTTTGTGAATTTTGCACAATCAGTTGAACAATGACTCAAACTCATCACGTCCGATCCGTTCTTTTTCAAGCAGAAGCGCTGCGCACTTATGCAGCACATCCATATGTGCCACCAGAATATCCTTTGCTTTCTGATAACAGTCATCCACAATATTCTTAACCTCACGGTCAATCTCTCCGGACATTGCTTCACTGTGATTCTTTGCATGTGCAAGATCCCTGCCGATGAATACCTCGTCATCGTCATCACTATCATAACAGATCACACCGATCTGATCGGACATACCGTATCGTGTTACCATGCTTCTGGCTTCCTTGGTTGCTCTCTTGATATCACTGGATGCTCCGGTTGTAATATCATCAAAAATAAGTTCCTCGGCGATACGTCCGCCAAGGGATACCATGATGTCCTGCAGCATTCTGCCCTTCGTCATAAACATCTCATCATTTTCCGGAAGCGGCATGGTATATCCGGCTGCTCCGACTCCCGTCGGAATAATGGACACCGTATAGACCGGTCCCACATCCGGGAGTACATGAAACAGAATTGCATGCCCCGCCTCATGATATGCAGTAATCTTCTTCTCTTTATCCGAGATGATGCGGCTCTTCTTCTCCGCACCGATTCCAACCTTGATAAATGCCTTCTTGATATCTGACTGTCTGATAAATGCGTTTTTGTCCTTTGCCGCATGGATTGCTGCTTCATTTAACAGATTTTCCAGATCCGCACCGGTAAAACCTGCCGTTGTCTGTGCGATCTGCTTCAGATCCACATCATCCGCAAGCTGTTTTCCCCTTGCATGCACCTGCAGGATCTCTTCTCTTCCGCGTACATCGGGTCTGCCCACTGCAATCTTTCTGTCAAAACGTCCCGGACGCAGAATTGCGGGATCCAGGATGTCCACACGGTTGGTTGCTGCCATTACGATGATGCCGGCATTAACACCAAAACCATCCATCTCCACTAACATCTGGTTTAACGTCTGTTCTCTTTCGTCATGGCCGCCGCCCATACCGGTACCGCGGCGTCTTGCCACAGCATCAATCTCATCAATAAATACGATACACGGTGCATTTTTCTTTGCTTCCGCAAACAGATCTCTCACACGGGAAGCACCGACACCGACAAACATTTCCACAAAATCCGAACCGGATATACTGAAAAACGGAACATCCGCCTCTCCTGCAACTGCCTTTGCCAGCAGGGTCTTACCGGTTCCGGGCGGTCCCTCTAACAATACACCTTTCGGGATCCTTGCTCCAATTCTTGTGTATTTCTCCGGATCCTTCAGAAAATCAATGATCTCTTCCAGCTCCTCTTTTTCCTCCTGCAGACCTGCCACATCTTTCAATGTAACCTCATTGCCCCTGGATACTTTTGCACGGCTCTTGCCGAAATTCATCATCTTACTGTTGCTGCTTCCTGCATTTGCATTCTGTGCATTCAGCATAACAAAAATGAATACCAGCACGATCAGCCCCACCAGAATCGGCAGGATATAATTCAAAAACCAGCTTTCCTGGGGAACATTTTTCACGATAGCATCAATATTATGCTCTCTGAGCAGTTCCTGTGCATCCCCGACATCTGTTACATACAGTACTTTCTCACTCCCGTCCTTCAGGGTTACTTTTAAGGAACCCGTCGGAACCTGTTCGTTCTGCCGGATTACTACCTCTTGGATCTGTTCTTCTTCCAGATCTTTGGTAAAATCCGAATAATGATAGTCCACCGGTGCCTTGCGGCTGACACTAAGCCAGATCGCAGCCACCAGTAACAGCAGGATAATCGAAAACGAGATCCCGCTTCCTCTGCCTTTTGTTCTCAACTCTTTAAATCTCCTTTATGATCAATCATCCAGATGCACAATTCCGATATAAGGAAGATTACGATATCTCTGATCATAGTCAAGACCATAACCTACCACAAATTCATCCGGGATCTGGAATCCTGTGTAATCCACATTGACATCCACAACTCTGCGGTCCGGCTTATCAAGCAGCGTACAAAGAGATAAACTTGCCGGCTCTCTCTTTCTGAGCATTTCCATCAAATAACTTAATGTACGTCCGGAGTCGACAATATCCTCCACAACCAGTACATCCTTGCCCTTGATAGGATCATCCAGATCTTTTACAATCTTCACCACACCGCTGGATTTTGTGTCACTTCCATAGCTGGATACGGACATAAAATCAAGGGATACCGGAACGGTAATGCGTTTTGCAAGCTCACACATAAAAAAGCTTCCACCCTTTAACACACAGATCAGATGCACCTGTCTGCCCGCATAATCCCTGCTGATCTGTTCTCCCATAGCCTGGATCTTTGCATCTACCTCTTCTTCTGACAAAAGTACGCTAATTCTCTCAGCCATTTTTGTTTCCTCCTGAAATCTGTATTTCTATTATATGCTTGGTTTGTGATGATATCTTACCATCTTCACTGATTCGATGTCCCAATACCCATAAGATCTTCTGTCCCGCTGCAAGAAGCGGCAGATCCGCTCTGCGGGCAGCCGGAATTTTCTCATCGATCATATACTGCTTCAGGCTTTTCGTTCCTCCCTGTGCATTTACAACCAGAAAATCTCCGGTTTTTCGATATCGGAGCGCCATAGATTGTTTTATTCTATCATAATCAAACCATTTCGTACAATCGTTTTTGGGAATCTTATTCAAAACAGCTGCACCGGCCGTATTTTCAAATACACACCAGCTGACCGTAATCCCTCCGAATTCGATTTTGCCTTCCATTCCTGTCAGTTCGTATTCTGTCCGTTCCCACTGTGTCCGTATCGGTTCTTTCTTTTTTTTATATATCCATACACCGTCATATTCCCGGACTGCACCTAATTCATACGGCAGATCGATCCGGCGACCGGTTTGTTTTCCAAACAGTTCACACACCTTGGCAACATGTACGGCTGTGATATCCTTTGCCGCCGGTGTCAGCTTTTTAAACAGCATATGAACTATCTCTTTTTGAAGATACGGATGCAGACCGCACCAGCCTGTCTCTGTGATCTTCATGCCGTTTTCTTCTTCCGATACCGTCTCATCAAACGCCTGTAACGCTTTTTCTGAAAGGTAATCCGCTGCCTCCCTCAGCTGTTCGGCAGTCTGGTTCAGATGCTTTACCGGCTCCCTGCAGATCTCCCGGTCCACATAGGGCAGAACATGATGTCTGATCCGGTTTCTTGCATATACATCCGTTTCATTCGTACTGTCCGTGCAATAGGATACCCCCAGCTGCAGAAGATAATTCTCAATTTCCTGTCTGCTCACGCATAAAAGTGGTCGGATGATCCTGTCCCTGACCGGTGCAATGCCGCATAATCCGTTTAAACCGCTGCCCCGGAACAGGTGAAACAGCATGGTCTCGGCACGGTCATTCTGTGTATGCGCAACAGCGATCCTTCCATTCCCGCCATATACCTCATCAAGAACCTGCGAAAAAGCGCGGTACCGGATGATCCGCCCTGCCTCTTCCTCGCTCAGATGCTGTTTCTTCGCAAGCGCTGGCACATCCACACAAAAGGGATAGTATGAAATACCGTGCTGTTTACACAGCTTTTCAACATACTTTGCATCTTCACCCGCGTCCGTTCTGACCCCGTGATTCACATGAACCACTGCAATGGAAAGATCATACTTTCTCTGCAGCTCCAACAATATATAAAATAAGCACACAGAGTCAGCGCCGCCCGATATTCCGGCAACAACATTGTCCCCTGCTGCCAGCATATTCTCTTGTTCTGCGTATGCCGCAATCTTTTGAAGCATGTCCACTCTTTACCGTATCTCCTTATCCGTATCCGAAAAACTTATGTTTATCATATGCCCGGACCGCATCAAAAGTCAATCCGCTTCCCATAATCCGATTACCAATACCGTCATATCATCCGCCACTTTTCCCCTGCTTTGAAAAATAGCCTGCCGCAATATGGCGGCGGCGATCTCATTTGGTTCCTGCAGCAGCATCCGTCCAAGTGTATCCTCAAACAATGCTTCTCCGTCCGCACCCGTAAAACAGTCCGTGATCCCGTCAGAAACCATGATCACATATTCACCGTGTGTCAGCTTTCTGGTCTCCTGTACAGATTCCATCTGCCCAAATACCCCCAGAGGCAGACTCGATGCCGCGATCTTTTCCACCATTCCGCCACGCTTCAGATAGGTTCCTGCGGCTCCCACTTTCATAAAGCTGCACTCCCCGCTGTACAGGTCAATATGACAGGTATCAAGCGTAGAAACATTTGTTTCCTGTACGGATGCCATCAGCGCCCCATTGATCAGCTGTGCCGCGCCCTCCGGTGAAAAGCCGGACTCCAAGAACTGTTCAAACAGTTCCACCACCAGCTCACTTCCACGGCATGCAGCTTCTCCGGACCCCATTCCGTCCGCAAGTGCAGCTGCAAACCGTCCCCTGTCCAGATTACAGAAAGTATAGTTATCCCCCGATACGCACTCTCCTTCTTTGACTGCACGGGCAACTCCTGTCAGAACACTGTATCTGGTCTCCTCCTCAAACAGAATTGTATCCAGTTCATCCCTGAGATACATGGGGCTTCCTGCCGTCGGCACCAGCCGTACCTTTAAGATCACCGACAAAAGCCCTGCTATGTCTGCAATCGTATATTCTTTCTCTCCCGGCTCCGGCAATCTTGTCCGCATTGTCGCCGCGGCCTCCATAATCCCGTTCTCCTTCCGGAGACAGAACAGCCTGTGCAGATAGATCCCGTGTTTTTTCAATTCTTTGGCAATCCGGTATCTGTCCCGGTCCCCTGCCGGTTCCAGCCAGAATGCCTCCGTTGCCAGTCCTGTCATGATCTTTGCCATTTCAAACAGATGATCCGCCAAAAGCTCCCTGTTCTCCATCAGCCGCTTTTGCCACAAATAAGTCTCTCTGGAAAGCTGCAGTACACTTCTGTCCTGATTCTTCTGTACTTCCTCTTTCGTCATACCCGAAAAGCTTTTTGCAAGCTGCATAAAAGAGTCCGCATATGTAAGCAGCCTTTTGCGTCCGTATTCCGGCAGCAGTGCTGTCTCCTGTGCTTCCTTTCCGAACATCTGTCTTTTCATTCTGATACCAAACCTTTCTGTCTGCTTTGTAAAGGTATATTATAGGAGCCTGTCCTTGCAAGATTTGTCAAAGCAAGACCCCTGAAGCCGTTTTTTTTGTGACAGATTTTTTGATATTGGTATGAAAAACAAAAAAGCGAATGACCTCTGTTTTGTCATCCGCCTTAATGCTCCGATCTGAAAATAATCTCACCGTCATACACCAGCCCCAGCTTGTCCTTTGCCGTCTCTTCCACAAAAGCATCCGTTCTGGTATATTTCTCATATTCCTGCAACTCTTCGGTTCTTGCAAGTTCTTCCTCTATCTGCTGATCCAGTGCCTGTTCCTGCGTTGCATATTTCTTCTGCTTTGCCTTTAAATCAATACTGCTGATCCCGACAACGACGGTCATCATCAGTACACACAACGTTACAAGCATCATGCCCAGCCGGTTATGCCGTCTCTTTCGATAAACGGGTCTTCTTCCAGCCATACAAACACTCCCTATCCTGTTTACATAATGTTATGATAACTTTTTATGTGCAACACGTCAACTATTTATTCTCTGTCTTCTTTCTTTTTGTGAAAAATTTACATAACTTCTTAATATTTTTTCTGATGCCACAAAAAAGCATATGTATGGGCCACGTTAAAATGCTGATTCCTTTACTCACTAGATGTATGGTTTTTTTACATATTGTTGACATAACAAACACAAAATATGGACTGACAATTTTTCCGTACAGAAGCATTCCTATCAGCGCACCACCGATACAGTACCAGCGCAGAATCCCATTATTTTCCTGATAAAGGACCAAAAATATAAAAATTGCACAAATGACCCAAAAAAGGAAGTCCTCCAGAGATACCAGAAATCGGCTGTGCTTCATACATCTGCGGCAGATCCTGAGCAGGTCATAGGCAACGGCAATCAGCGCCCCCATACCAATGCACCTGGCCGCAAATGCAGCTTCTGTCATAATATTCTGACTCATTTACAAACTCCGCATCATTTAAATAGTCTGGAAAATAAGGATTCATGCTTGGCGGCATAACCGGCAGTTTCGGAATAGGTCATGCTGTCAATCCTGCCGTCCACATCCACTTCGCCCTTTTCCAATGTCAGCCTGCTGATGTGCAGATCATTTCCTCTGATCATCAGCATTCCCTGCGTCGTTTCCAGCAATACCTCCTGCAGATCAAATGCAAGCACATCTGTTACACCTGTAATTGCCGCATTTTTCCTGTTTCCAAGCACCAGCTTATGCGGTTTTTTCTGTACCTGGTTCAGTTCTTCCAAAAAAAGAAACCTCCCTTCATCTTCATCGGAAGCAGTTCTTCTTACCCGCTGCTCCTTTAAAAGTATATTCGGGAGGTTCCTCCAATATGAATTCCATTGCTTACAGATATTTATATAATTCCGTTGCATCTTCTTTGTGGATCGTTTCCTGCACGTTCAGAACTTCCACCTTTACATTTTTATTCCCAAACTGAATTTCGATCACATCACCTGCTTTTACTTCTGCCGATGCTCTTGCCACCTTTCCGTTGATGGAAACACGTCCCGCATCACAAGCCTCATTTGCCACAGTTCTTCGTTTGATCAGTCTGGATACTTTCAGATACTTGTCCAGTCTCATTCTGTTTTCCTCCATATTCCGGATTTTTCCCTGACGATTTTTGTTTCAGGTCTTTTCATAGTCTTCTTCCGGACACTCCTGTGCAAAATGCTTTCAAAATATGTGCCATCAGGCATATTTAAGAAATCAAAAACGACTGATGCGCAAGCACACCAGCCGTTTTAAGCTCAATCATCTTCTTATGCGTTAACTAAATCCTTTAAAGCCTTACCTGCTTTGAACTTAGGAGCTTTGGAAGCTGCGATCGGCATAGTCTTACCTGTCTGAGGATTTCTTCCCTCTCTTGCTGCTCTTTCGCTTACTTCGAAAGTTCCGAATCCAACTAACTGAATCTTCTCACCTTTCTTTAATTCAGCTGCAACAACATCTGTAAATGCCTTTAATGCTGCCTCTGCATCTTTTTTGGATAATCCTGCCTGATCAGCCATAGCTGCTACTAATTCTGCTTTGTTCATTATGAACTCCTCCTCTTACTGAGTATTGTTTTTAGTATTATAACGCCCGGAAAAGACGTCTATACATATATATACCGTTTCTGCCAGTATTTGTCAAGAAAAAAGCGCATTTCACCGACTTATTCATTTGTCGGTTCATATTTTTCTATCAGTTCTTCGATTCTGTCCTGTACAATCAATTCCAACGGCAGCTTCCATATTCTTCCCAGATTGCATATCTGTATGAACAATTCCCCAAGAATTCCTTCTCTGGCATCTTCCTCCGCTGTTTTTAATTCGGTCAGTATCTTTTCCATCCCGGCAAAGGTTTCTTCCTCATCCGGGCAGGTCTCATAGAGCCTGTCCACTTTTTTTAACACCTTCGGTGCCCTGATCAGGGCCGGATGTTCCATTGGAATTTCCCGGAGCGGCGAAGCAATCCATTCTTTCCCCTCTTTTTCCTGTTTCTTGATCTCATCCCAGCTCTTCTGGCTGCCATCCTCATGTCCTTCGCTTTTTCCGGCAAAAACATTGGGATGTCTGCGTATCATTTTTTCACAGATTTCCGTCTCCACCTGATGCAGGTCAAACAGTCCCATCTCCTGTGCGATCACACTGTTCATCACAACCTGCAGCAACAGATCGCCTAACTCTTCCCGCATATTCTCCACATTTCCGGTTTTTTCATAGATACGCACTGCAGCAAGATACTCATATGCCTCCTCCAGCATACAGGTACGGAGACTTTCAAATGTCTGCGCCCTGTCCCACGGACACCCCTGTTCACTACGGAGAAACTGCACAACCTCTTCCAGATTGTCACTCCTGTATTTTTCCATTTTATTCCTCATTTCTCTTACTCAATCGGCACCATTTGCGAAAAGGAATAGGAAACATCTTTTTCCTGGTTATCCACTTCGATGGTGTAGCTTCTTGTCTGATATCCGCTCTGGCGCAGAGTCAGCACATGACTTCCCGCCTCTTTTTGGAAGCTGACCGGTGCAAGTCCGATATAGGTGCCATCCACATACACTTCAGCACCCTCCGGAGCTTCGATACGTACCTGATAGGAAGAACTGTTTCCGGCACTGATCACCTCGTCCGTGCCCGTAGCCGTTGTTTCCGCCGAATCTGTATTTTCCGTCCCGGTATTTGTCTGTGTTGTTGTACCGTTTTGTGTATCGTTATCCGTATTGTCACTATCCGTATTATCACTGTCCGTATTGCCATCAGCATCACTTGTGTCCGCTCCGGACTGCTTCTCAAGTTCCATAACAAGCGTCGCCATCTCCTGCCCGACCCGGATATATTTGCTCAAAGTTTCGTATCCCTCTGCCCGGATGATCATCTGATGGATTCCATAGGTCATGGTTACCGCTTCCGACGGATCCACTTTCTCTCCATCAATATATACAGAAGCCGTTGTTGGCGTAATATCAAAAAATACGCGTCCTTCTTTTACCTCGCTGACAAGATCCCCCACATCCATGGTCTGCTCTGCATTCCGATAGATCGTCACATTCTTGGTCCCGCCGCTTCCTCCGCAGCTGACACTTACGTCATAATTTCCTTCCGGTACAGTCAGTAACATATTTTCCGTAATGGGCACAATCTGATAGGATCCAACCTCAATCCATCCGCCGATAAATGCTTCATCATTTTGAAGGCGCAGGTATCCATGCCCCTTTTCGATTACGATGCTGTGGACCACATTATCATATCCCTTTATGGCAAGGGTGTCACATGCATTGATGTCCATCAGGGTTCCGACCGCTCCGTCGGCAACCACCACAAGATCACTTGCAAGCTTATAAGCCGTTCCGTTTATTTTGATCGCACGCCCACTTTCCGATACTTCAAAATCTGTCTGATTCTGATAACGGAATGCCGTCGGTGACTCCTGAAGGGATGTCAGTGTTTTCGGTGTCTTTAAAAAGGTAACCTCCACAAGATCCCCAAGCTGGACCTGTTCCATGGACAATGCCTGCTCATTTTGATCCGTCAGCATGCTGGTTCCGTTATAGGAAAGCGTATACTGCTTACCGGTTTCCAGATTCCGTAAGGAAATGGTGTGATTTTCCGTGTCTTTTTTTACAACAATGGCAGTATCCACACTGTCATAATCACCAATCGATGGTGCTGTATAGGCACTCTGAACAGACGTTGGCGACGGCATATAACCCTGCCCGGACTCTCCGGAAGCACAACCCGAAAGTATCAGCAATAATATGCTTAACGTCCATGCTGTCATTCTCTTTTTCATCGGTATCCTGCGCTCCCTTCCTTCTCTTATGGTACTGATTGGTACTTTACTGCCTGTTTTTCTCTGAGTATATCATATCACACGTCTCCTGTCAGCCTGTTATAGCAGGCGTTTGCCCCCGGCTGTTTTCCTGTCACACCATACCCAGTTCCTTTAACACCTTCTGTTTTGCCTGTTCCTGCAGCAACAGCGTTTCCAGCTTTTCTTTGTTTTTTCCCGGTATCCATGCCTTTCCGCTGTTATAATAATAACTGACTACCTTTCTGAATTTTTCCGGATAAGCAAGCCTCAGGCATAATTGTTCACGCTCTTTTTCTTCCAGCACTCTGACCGTCTCGTATCCGTTTAACAGGCGTTCTCCCACAGTCGGATTCCAATTGTTTTTCTCCATGATTTTTCGGAAAAACAGGTAAAAATCGCGGATCTGAATGTCCTGCATACATTTTTCATAATTTATGACCGTCATTCCATTCTGGGTAAACAAAATATTATGATGCTGAAAGTCCCCGTGGCAGAGCAGCCCTTTTCCTGCCTGCCTCACAGAATATTCTGTACTCTTCGCTTTCTTCATCCGTTCTAAAACCTCTGCCGCCTGTTCCATGAAAAAGCCGTAATGCTTCAGCAAAAAAACCTCAAAATCTGTTTTGGTACTCTTTTCACGCAAATGCTTCCAGATTCGTTTTAACTCCCGGTTATACCGTTCATATTCCTGTTCCGGCATGAACAGGTGAAAACGGTATTCATGATCCTCCACCGGCAGATCCATGAGTTCTTCCTTATTGTCCGAATTGTCCGGGTTTATGACGTTCGTGTCATCATCCACGCTCTCCGCCTGCGATTCTGTTTCTATTTTCCCTGAGCGTATCTCTTTTTCATCGGGAATCCGTAATACCTGGTGGATCTGTGCCAGTCTATGTACCGCCTGCACACATTCCGAAAGATCGGATGCAGCACACTCCCGCCCTTCACGGTACTCTTTTACAATATACAGCGTCCGGTCACGGTCTTCGCAATAGAGTGTTCCATCTTTATTTCTCAGAATACAGTCCGTCAAAAAGCCCGCATCCTGCAGCTTCTTTGTCACTGCTTCAAGTACGCATAATTTATCTTTTGGACCGGCATATTCTCTTAAAATCCGGGTTCCCTTTTCTGTTTCACAAAGAATAGCGCCCCGCCCCTTCCAGGTGCGAAGCACTGTCATATCATAATTATCCAATATGCTGATCATCCGGTCATTCACAAATGCTACCTCCCAAATGTTACATACCTTAATATATGTCAGCATTTCGGAAAGTATGCAGAGGCTATTATATCCTCGTGAGCAGATATTCTTTTGTATTCTTTTCCGGATCCTCCACCACTATCTGCAACAGACGTGAGAGAATACTCCCCAGTTCCGGTCCCGGTGCAATACCGGCCTCTATAAGATCTTTTCCGTTTACTGCCAGATCCCTGATGCATACACATTCCCGGTTTTCAACAATCTGTGCATAGAGCTTTTTCAGTTCTTTCAATTCCTGCAGCTTTTCGCTCCTGTGATAATCGCTCTGTCCCGCAACATCCGCTTCCTTTACCTGAAAGATGGCAGGAAACAGATCCGCTCCCATATCCGCCATTGCGCGCCGCAGCCCTCTTTTGGTGGGTTCGATTCTTCTGTCATGATAGCGCACCAGACGCGCTGTCATGGTCAGGGTATCCGTATCAAACTTCAGGCGCCGCAAGATCTTCCGCGTCATCTCTTCACTCAAAACAGCATGTCCGTGAAAATGATCAATGCCCTTCTCATCCGTTGTTCTGACCCTCGGTTTTCCAAAATCATGAAGAAGCATAGCCAGTCTTAATACCCGGTCCGGTTCAATCGCCGCCAGGCAATGCAGTGTATGCTCGCCCACACTGTAACAGTGATGCGGATTGTTCTGCTGTGTTTCCATACAGGCATCGAATTCAGGAAGAAACACTTTTGTGACACCAGCGTCATATAACGTCCTGAGATAATCCGGATTTGGGGACAATAACAGCTTCATCAGCTCTGTCTGAATTCGTTCTGCACTGACCTTCTTCAGATTCGGTGCCAGCTGCCCAATCGCCCGAAAAGTCTGTTCTTCAATTGAAAAAGATAACTGTGCCGAAAAACGCACTGCCCGCATGATCCGAAGCGCATCCTCCGTAAAACGTTCCACCGGATCTCCCACACAACGGATCACATGATCCCTCAGATCCTCCATGCCATGAAAACAGTCCACCAGTCCGTCCGTATCATTATAAGCCATCGCATTGATCGTAAAATCGCGGCGTCTGAGATCTTCCTGCAGCCTTGCCGTAAAAGTCACTTCTTTCGGATGTCTTCCGTCTTCATATTCTCCATCGATCCGATAGGTTGTTACCTCATACCCTTCTTTCCCGATCATAACGGTAACGGTTCCGTGCTGGATTCCGGTATCCACGGTTCTTGCAAACAGAGCCTTCACCTCATACGGTTTTGCACTGGTCGTGATATCCCAGTCATCGGGAATCCGTCCCAATACAGAATCACGCACACAGCCGCCAACCGAATAAGCTTCATAACCGGCTCCCTGCAGTCTCTCTATAATATTTTTTACATTCTGCGGTAACTGTATCTTCATCCGTTTGTTTCCTATTTCCGATCTGTTATTCCTTAGTCAGACGCAACGTTTCTCTTGCAATGGCAAGCTCTTCATTCGTCGGCACGATCATAACCGTAACCCTGCTGTCCGGAGTAGAGATAATCGCCTCTTCTCCACGGATCTTGTTTTTCTCCGGATCAATCGTTGTTCCTAAATATCCCAGATATTCACCGACCTGCTCTCTGACAACTGCTGTATTTTCTCCTACACCCGCAGTAAATGCAATCACGTCCACACCGTTCATGGCTGCCACATAGGCACCGATATATTTTGCAACACGGTACGAATATGCTTCCAGTGTTGTCTTCGCGCGTGCATTACCTTCTGCCGCAGCTGCACACAGATCACGGAAATCGCTGGAAATTCCCGACAGGCCCTGCACACCTGATTTTTTATTCAGCACATCCGACATCTGTGCAAAAGTGAGATTTTCTTTCTCTGCAATAAATCCGACAATAGCAGGATCAATATCACCGGAACGGGTTCCCATGATCAATCCTTCCAACGGAGTCAGCCCCATGCTGGTATCCACACTCTGTCCGTTCTTTACCGCAGAGATACTTGCACCGTTTCCGAGATGACATACAATGATCTTAAGATTTTTGCGGTCTTTACCAAGAATCTCAGCTGCCCGCCCGGATACAAAATCATGGCTGGTTCCATGAAATCCGTAACGTCTTACTTTATATTTTTCGTAATATTCATAGGGCAGACCGTACAGATATGCTTTTTCGGGCATTGTCTGATGAAATGCCGTATCAAATACTGCTACCATGGGCACATTCGGCATGATCTTCCTGCAGGAATTGATTCCGATCAGGTTCGCAGGGTTATGAAGAGGTGCCAGATCATTGCATTCTTCGATTGCTTTCATAACCTCATCCGTGATCACAACACTGCTTGCAAACTTCTCACCGCCATGTACGATACGGTGTCCGACTGCTCCGATCTCCTCCAGGGAATCGATCACACCATGCTCTGCATCTGTCAGCGCATCAATCACCATCTGTACTGCAACTGTATGGTCGGGCATCTGCGCTTTCTTCACAACCTTCTCTTTTCCTGCCGGCTGATGCGTAAGCTGACTTCCGTCAATACCGATTCTCTCACATAATCCCTTTGCAAGCACCTGCTCTGAGCTGCTGTCAATCAACTGATACTTGAGGGAAGAGCTTCCACAATTAATCACCAATATTTTCATAATCTTATTCTCCTTTAAGCTGTTATTTTATAAATGGCATCTGCCAGTCAGCCTGCCCGGATACCATTTTCATTATCAAACTTAGTCGATCACCGTTATCTTCGTGATCACCGGCTGGTCTTCCTGCGCAACAAAGCCGGACTGTGTATCCTGAACCGGCGTATTCTCCACGATCGCATCCACAACATCCATGCCATCCGTCACATAGCCGAAAGCCGCATACTGTCCGTCAAGATAGGTCGCATCCCCATGCATGATAAAAAACTGGGAAAAAGCACTGTTATAATCCATCGCTCTTGCCATGGACAATACGCCCCGTTTATGGGATATTTTGTTTTCATGCCCATTGGCCGAGAATTCTCCCTCGATTGTCTGCTCAGAACCGCCTGTTCCGTTTCCGAGAGGATCGCCGCCCTGAATCACGAATCCATCCATCACTCTGTGAAAGGTCAGCCCATCATAAAAGCCTGCCTGTGCAAGGTCTAAAAAGTTCTGTACAGTGACCGGTGCCTCATCCGCATTCAGTTCACAGTATATGGTTCCGTAATCCTGCACCTCGATCTCCACGTGGTGAAGCCCGCCGCCGGAATTCTCTTTTTTTCCACCGCACGCTGTCATGCCTGCCATCAGAAGAAGTGCAAATGCTATGATACCAATTTTCTTTTTCATACTCCGTTCCTTTCTGTTGCTTACTCATTGTTTTATTTTACGTCAGATGACACATAATTTCCATATAGACTTCACAGAAAATCATTTTTATCCGGGATTTTTTTACCTGCATTTTTCATTTTTAGGGGTGCTGTTTTCACCTTTATGCGTTATAATAGTATTTCAAAGACCAACAAGGGAGGAACACAACGATGGACGAAAAAGAATTAGATACCGTAGATGAATCCACTGTTTTCCCCGAAAAGCCCAACTATGAGCAGGAGCTGATCTCCCTTGTCGAAAGTAATCTCACGGATGCTGAGTTAAAGGAACGGCTCAGTGACTATCACGAAAATGATATTGCAAACATTTTGGAGCGTCTGACTCCCCTAGAGAGAAGGAGGCTCTACCGTGTTCTTGGCACGGATACGGTTTCCGAGATCTTTACTTACCTGGAAGATGTCGGCAAATATATTGAAGAACTGGATTCCGACAAAGCCGCCGACATCATTGAAAACATGGATGCGGATGACGCCGTTGATGTTCTGGATGAACTGGAGGACAAAAAAAGTCATGAGCTGATCAGCCTGATGGATGAGGATGCCAGACATGATATTGACCTGATACAGTCCTATGAAGATAATGAGATCGGCAGCCGCATGACCACCAATTTCATTGTCATACGTAATGATGTCAACATCAAGCAGGCCATGCGCGCTCTGGTTGAACAGGCCGGCGATAACGATAATATTTCCACCATCTATGTTGTGGACAGCGAAGAGCACTTTTATGGTGCGATCGACCTGAAAGATCTGATCGTTGCAAGGCAATATACAGAACTGGAATCTCTGATCAGTACTTCTTTCCCTTATGTCTATGCCAAGGAAAGTATCAGCGACTGTATCGAAGATCTGAAGGAATATTCTGAAGATTCCATCCCCGTTCTTGATAATGATAAAACACTGCTCGGTGTTATTACCGCACAGGACATCGTCGAGGTTGTCGATGAAGAATTCGGAGAAGACTATGCAAAGCTCGCCGGTCTGACCGAAGAGGAAGATCTGCAGGAGCCTTTATCGGCCAGTATCAAAAAAAGACTTCCCTGGCTGATCATCCTGTTGTTTCTCGGTCTTGCAGTTTCCACCGTGGTCGGTTTATTTGAAAGCGTCATCTCACAGCTTACCCTGATCGTCAGTTTCCAGTCCCTGATCCTTGGTATGGCAGGAAATGTCGGCACACAGTCCCTTGCCGTGACAATCCGTGTGCTTGTAGACGAAAGCGTGGATGCAGCACAGAAATGGAAGCTGGTATTAAAAGAAATCCGCATCGGCTGCGTCAATGGTTTTCTGGTCGGCACACTGGCCTTTCTGTTTGTCGGCTCCTACATTCTGCTTGGGCGCGGTAAATCAGGCTTTTTCTCATTTGCGGTATCCGGCTGTATCGGCCTTGCCATGTGGGTTGCCATGATCATCTCCAGTATGATGGGTACCCTGATTCCGCTGTTCCTGCATAAGGCCGGCGTTGATCCTGCAGTTGCTTCCGGTCCCCTGATCTCTACCATTAATGATCTTGTTGCCGTTGTTACCTATTATGGGCTGAGCTGGATCCTGTTGCTAAATGTTTTGCAACTGGTGGAATAACCCGGGCCGCTCTCCGCTTTTATAACAGACTTATCAGTCAGGATACGTTCGAAGGGACTGCCACCCGGTGAAAAACAGTTTGCCGATGTGACAGCCCCTTTTTATTATTTTTAGTATGCTCTTCCCCAGTATACCATCTTCTTTGCAGGCTTGCCGCAGCATACACAGGTATCTGCAAGCTGTTCCTGTTCAAACGGCATACAACGGCTTGTTACAGCCAGTTTTTCCTTGATCTGATCCTCACATGCCTGATCACCGCACCACATTGCCTTTACAAAGCCGGAACGCTCGGTAAAGCACTTTTCAAACTCTTCCATGTTCTTAGCCACATAAGTGTGTGCATCGCGATGTGCTTTGGCAGCTTCATACATATCCTTCTGGATCCGCTCTAAGAGAGCCGGAACCTTTGCTGCAACCTCATCGATTGCGACCTCAATCTTCTCACCGTTATCGCGGCGGCAAAGTACACATTTTCCTGCCTCGATATCCTTCGGTCCGATCTCAACACGAAGAGGAACTCCGCGCATCTCCTGCTCTGAGAATTTCCATCCCGGACTCTTATCGGTATCATCCGTCTTCACGCGCACACCTGCTGCCTTTAATGCAGCTGCAATCTCGTATGCTTTATCCAGAACTCCTTCTTTTTTCTGCTGGATCGGGATCACCATAACCTGGACAGGCGCTACCTTAGGCGGCAGCTTCAGTCCTGAATTATCTCCGTGTACCATGATCACTGCACCGATCAGACGGGTTGTCATACCCCAGGAAGTCTGATGTACATATTTTAATGTATTATCCTTATCCGTATACTGGATGCCGAATGCCTTGGCAAATCCGTCTCCAAAATTGTGGGAGGTTCCGGACTGTAATGCTTTTCCGTCATGCATCAATGCTTCAATAGTATAAGTTGCGGTTGCACCTGCAAATTTCTCCTTATCGGTCTTACGTCCTTTGATTACCGGAATTGCCAGTACATTCTCCAGAAACTCCGCATATACATTCAGCATCTGGATGGTTCTTGCCTCTGCCTCTTCCTCCGTTGCATGTGCGGTATGTCCTTCCTGCCACAAGAACTCGCGGCTTCTTAAGAACGGTCTTGTTTCCTTTTCCCAACGCACTACGGAACACCACTGATTACATACCTGGGGCAGATCGCGGTAGGACTGGATCACATTTTTGTAATAATCGCAAAACAGTGTCTCGGAGGTCGGTCTGACGCACATTCTCTCCTGCAGCTGCTGTCCGCCGCCGTAAGTTACCCATGCAACCTCCGGTGCAAATCCCTCTACATGATCTTTTTCTTTCTGAAGCAGGCTCTCCGGAATAAACATCGGAAGATATACATTCTGTACTCCCGTCTCCTTGAATCTTGCATCAAGCTGCTGCTGGATCAGCTCCCAGATTGCATAGCCGGCCGGCTTAAAAGCCATACAGCCTTTTACACTGGTGTAGTCGATCAGTTCTGCTTTTTTTACCACATCCGTATACCATTGCGCAAAATCGTCTTCCATGGATGTGATGGCTTCCACTAATTTCTTGTCTCCCATTTTTTTCTTCCTCTCTGCATTTTTTCTACAGGGACAAACACGAAAAATCTTTTTCGGGCAAAAAAAATCCTTCCGTCCCCGACATAGGGACCGAAGGTTATCGGCGGTACCACCCTGATTAACGGCCAGCCGTTTTGGCATCCGTTCTCCTCATTCCTTCCGTTAACGCCGGAATTACGGTGTATTTACATACACAGCTCCAAGGCAGGTTCCCTTTTGTCCACATAAGGATCTCACACCATACAATCCTCTCTCTGGGATGCTTCTTAAAAAGTACTAACCCTCTTCATTGCTTATTATCAATATACTGCGATTTTAGGATACCCATTTCTATTTGTCAAGCGTTTTTTCCCTCACTGCATCTGCCTCAGGAACATGATATAATTCCCGGATCAGCAGATAGGACAACGGACCGGTCAGGATTCCGGCTATCCCATATAATTTCACGCCTACAAACACGCTGATCAGTATGATCAGTGGATGAATACCGACCTTCTTCCCGATCAGACGCGGTTCCATGAACTGACGCACAAAATAGCAGACAATGTACAGAAGGATCACCGCAACCACTCTTTTGGTATTTCCGAGAATAAACTCAAACAACGCTAACGGGATCAATGTGATCCCCGTCCCGATAAACGGCAGCATATCCAGAAATCCGACAAGATATCCCCAGAAAAAAGGAACGGGATAACGCAAAATCCAGAAAGTGACACTACAGATCCCTCCGATCACTGACATGATGATCAACTGCGCCCGGACATAGGATACCAGCATGCCCACTGTTCTTCCATAAATATGACGCGCGTGTCGATACCAGCCGTACTGCCCCAACCGCACTTCAATTTCCTCATAATCCCTTGCAAGCAGGATACTGAAGATAAAGAAAACCGCCCAGAGTACTCCGATCCCCGTCGCCTTCACGATCAGACCTCCGGAGACATTCAATGCCGCCGGGATGGCTTCATCACTCATCTGCGCCCCCATCCCTTCAGCCGTGCGCATGATCCTCTCTTCAAGCATACTGCTATCCATGCCGGACCATTTCTGAAGATAACAACACCCCGTATGCAGGATCCGGGTACACTGTGATTTTAATTCCTCCATATGTTCCATGCAGGCGCTGATGCAGTTCATTCCCGCACGGTACAGAACCACTGCGAGCAGACAGGGAATCGCCGCCACCAATAGTAACACCGTCCCCATCAGCAGGCTCCTGATCCACTTTCTGTTACCGGCAAGCCTGTACAGATGCGGACGCAGACCGGTCACCAGTATGATCCCCAGCAAAAACGGTGCCACTACCGGCACTGCGTACTTCATGGTCAAAAAAACCAGCCCCACTAAAAGAATGAGTCTGAATGCCGCATTCTGCAGATATTCTCTTTTTAATCCATCAAAAAAATTTCCCATGCAGATAGTATGGGAAATTTTCCTGTTCCGATTCACATTTTCTGTTCAAACTCCGGTACTATGTCAAACTGCATTTTCTTTCCTGTTCCCGGATGTATCAATTCCAGATGACAGGCTGAAAGTGCAACGGAATGCAGTCCAAGGCGGGATGCCTTCTCGGCTGCACAACTGCCGCCGTACTTGGTATCTCCCACAAGCGGATGTCCTGCATGGCTCATCTGCAGACGGATCTGGTGAAAGCGTCCGGTCTTCAGGTGGATCTCCAATTCTGACACATCCGTCATTTCAAAATACCGTACCTCACGGTAGGAAAGCTCTGCCCGTTTTGCATCCTTGTACTGTGGCTGCCAGCGCTGTTCCTCACTCACTACCTGTCCAAGCCCGTTTTTTAGTTTTACCAGATAATCCGTTAATACACCGTTTTTTTCCTTTATCCTGCCGCAGATCAGGGCACGATAGACCTTTTTCATCTGACCGTTATTTACCTGCGTTCCCAGCTCTGCCGCCGCTTTTCTATTTTTAGCAAATACAAGCAGTCCCTCCACCGGCTGATCCAGTCTGTGGACAATATGCAGTTCCCCGCCATGCAGGTAGTTCCTTAACCTGCTCTCCAGATCCGGATACATGGGGTTGGCGCTCTGTGTTGCAAGTCCCGCTCTTTTATAGCAGACCAGAATCTCTTTATCTTCATAGATCAGCAATTTTTTATCTTCCATTACTTACACCTTAAATCGGTATCCAACACCCCAGATCGTCTCGATATACTGCGGCTTGGAGGTATCATACTCAATCTTCTCACGGATCTTTTTGATGTGTACGGTAACCGTTGCAATATCGCCGATGGAATCCATATCCCAGATCTCACGGAAGAGTTCTTCCTTGGTAAATACATGATTGGGATTCTCGGCAAGGAAGGTCAGCAGATCAAATTCCTTGGTCGTAAAGTTCTTCTCTTCCCCATCCACATAAACACGGCGTGCCGTTTTATCAATCTTGATCCCGCGGATCTCCACGATATCATTCTGCTTCTGCCCGGATCCGACAAGCCTGTCATATCTGGCAAGGTGTGCCTTTACTCTTGCGACAAGCTCACTCGGACTGAACGGTTTGGTCATATAATCGTCCGCACCAAGCCCCAATCCGCGGATCTTGTCAATATCGTCTTTTTTCGCTGATACCATCAGGATCGGAATATTCTTCTGTTCACGGATTCTGCGACATACCTCAAATCCGTCCATCCCCGGAAGCATCAGATCCAGCACCACCAGATCAAATTCTTCATTTAATGCTTTTTCCAGACCCGTGTCCCCGGAATTTGCAATTTCCACCTGAAACTCCGAAAGCTCCAGATAATCTTTTTCCAGATCTGCGATCTCTTTTTCATCTTCAATAATTAAAATACGGCTCATCCTTATTCCTCCGTTCGTTTCATTTATTCTTTACTGCACGGTTTCTGTATTCTCTACATATTTCCGAAGCACAAAATGCATACAGGTTCCTTCATTTTCCTTACTGGTTGCCCAGATATAGCCACCGTGATCTTCGATGATCTTTTTCACAATGGAAAGTCCGATGCCGCTGCCTCCCTGCGAGGAATTACGCGACGCATCCGTCCGGTAGAACCGTTCAAAGATATGTCCGATCTCCTTTGCGGATACACCTTTGCCGTTATCTTCTATTTCCACACGGACCGAATCGAGCTCATCCAGAATACGGATATCAATCTCTCCGTCCGGTTTATTCATGTATTTTACACTGTTTCCGACAATATTATTGATCACACGCTTCATCTGCTCCGGATCCGCTATGACAACCGTGTCAGGTGAAACCATATTGGTATAATTCAGCCTGATATTCTTGGATTCCAGATCCAGGCCGACCTCTTCCACACAATCATTAAAATAATCCGCCACATTCAGCTTATGGAAGTTGTACGGGATCCGGTTGGAATCAATTCCGGAATAGATTGTCAGTTCATTGATCAGGCGGTTCATGTCATTTGCCTTGTTATAGATCGTCTTGATATAACGATCCATTTTTTCCGGTGTATCCGCAACCCCGTCCATGATACCTTCCACATACCCTTTTATGGACGTGATCGGCGTCTTCAGATCATGGGAGATATTGCTGATCAGTTCCCTGTTCTGTCTGTCTGCCTGAATCTTCTCTTCCGCAGACTCCTTTAAACGCAGGCGCATCTGGTTATAATTCTCATACAGGCAGGAAATCTCTCCGTTTCCCTTTCCTTTGGCTTCTATCACATAATCAAAATCACCGTCCGCAATATGCTGCATTGCCATGTTCAGTTCACTTAACGGCACAAATACACCGGTTCTGATCCACCTGGTCAGGAACAGACCGGTTGCAACCAAAACGACCAGCACGAATAAGCCGATCGCCCACAGCAGTCCTGCCGACACGAAATTTCTGACAGTTGTAACGATATATGCTCTCGCCTGTCCACCATCCGCAGTCACATAGTCAACCTGCTTAATCAGCACCTCAAGACCGTCCAGATAATGTCCCTGTTTTCCAAAATCCGCCACATTCGGAGCACCGCTCAGGATTTCACAGATCTCATCACTGAGCCTCCCGCCGTTATACAGGATCGTCCCATCCTGTACAATCACAAGACAGGATGCTCTTTCTAACAGCATCTGATTGGTATGCTCCAGAAAGCTGTTATTGGAAAACTGCTCCGGTGCGATCTGGGCAACCGTTTGCAGCTCCTCATACTCGGCATCCGTCAGATCACTGAAGCCCTCTACGGGATTTGCAATCAGTGACATACTGACATTTTCCACACCGTAATTCTCGCGGATATTCTGTTTTGTTGCAATCTTCAATATGCTGTAAGCAACACTCGTCAATATAATCGGCAATGCCACAATGATCAGGAATGTTACTAACAGTCTGGTTCTCAGCTTCATGCCCTATGCTCCGTTTCTATATTATGTATATTATAGTACATAGAAATCAGGCTTTCTATAAATAGTTCACGAATTATTCTTAAAAAACAATAAAAAATCATATTTACGGTGACTGTACATACATGATAAAATAGTTTCGGTTAGAAATCCCTAACCGCATACGACAATTTGTCTGGAGGTTATTATGAAATATCATATTAAAAAAAATTCCGTTCAGGAAACACTGGTGATTCCCCTGTACGGAAGAAAAATGTGCTCAGAATTATATCCCCATCTGTTTCGAGATGATACGGCAGCTCGTCTGATTGAGCAGATCGATTATGATTTCTCGGAGCTTGCAAAAAAATCCCAGAGCACCGTGCAGCAATTTGGTTTCATAGAAGCTGCCATGCGCCAGAATGACCGCGGCTATATGCTCGGCTACCAGAAGCTTGATGACCCGTCCGTAAAAGGCTTCTACCGTTTCCTTGCAAAGGTCGGGGACGGCATGATGAAGATGCAGATCGTCAAAATTGCATTTCAATAGAAATCTATATACACCTATCCTATAGACCATAAAAGGAGGAAAATGAAATGAATATCTATGTTGTTTTCGGAATCATCGGCGTCCTATGCGGTCTGGCTGCCGCGCTTGCGGATGTACCTCTTGTAAAACCCGGCAAACCGGATCCAAACCAGAAGATTTCCCTGAACAGTGTCTGCCCATGGTGGGCGGATGTAAGCCCAAAGAGGTTCCACGCATCATTCTGGCTTTCCTTTTTGGGACAGCCGGGCGGCTATATCACCATGTGGCTTCTTGCAGACCTGATCTCAAAACAAAGTGAACCATTGGCACTTGCATTAAGAATCGACACCTTTATCGGATGTTATACCGGTCTTTTATGCCACATTATTTATTGTATGAAGCCGCTTTTGTACCAAAAACTCTGCAAAAAAATGTCGGATGATGAAAGCCTTGCTGTTATGAAAGCCCTTGACCCGGTCACCATGTTCCCCATGCTCATCGGTGGTCTGGCACTCTGGCTTGGCGGAACGATCATCATCGTGATCGCCATCCTGACAGGCGCACTTGCCGTTCCGAAGCTGTGCCTGCTCTTAAATCCCATTGCTGCACTGCTTGTTTTAATGCCTTTAAAAAAATGCGGTGTCAGGATTATCGGCATTCTCGGTGTCGGCTTTACATTACTCTCGATCTTACTGATCATTGCAGGTGTATGATCGCTTAACTTCGCGGAAAAACGGACCGTAAACATCTTCGGGTACATAATTTTGCCGGCGTACGGCTGCAGGGAATGGCCTATTCCCGGTGCCTCCACCCTTTCCTGGAAAGGAGAACCCCTTCCATATATGCCGTTTGTCTATGAGCATCCGGTATACTGGCAGAAGGTTCAGGAGCAAACCAAGGGCTCCGGTGACATTGAACGCACCACCTGCCTGTTTATTGATTCCGAAAAAGCAAAAGAACATACGGAAGAAGAAATGATCAAGGTGGAAAATATAAAGGGGCGGCTGTTTCTTGTAGGTGCGGATGACGATTCCTTCTGGGAAGCCGGAAAATACATCCGCCGTATGGATCAGCGCTTAAAAGAACGCCCCCATACCTGCGAATACGAACCGCTGGTGTATGAACACGGTACTCACTTCGTGCTGCCGGAATCCATGCTTCGCAAGGCATTGCCCGTAGGGCTCAAATTTGTACTGCGTTTTATCTTCAAGGCTGCAAAAGAATATCCAAATGAATGTGAAGCCACCAGAAAAGATATTGACAAAAGACTTTCGGCTGCGCTGAAAGAATGGCGGGAAGAATAAAGGGATAAGGGATTTTTTAAAAAAATGAGGTGTGGCTTCCAAACTGCCACACCTCATAAAATCCTATAATACAGATCATTGCCGGACTGCTGATCAGCCAAAGTATCTCTTTAAAAGACCCTCAAATGCTCTTCCGTGTCTTGCCTCGTCGCGTGCCATTTCATGCACGGTGTCATGGATTGCATCAAGGTTCGCAGCTTTCGCACGTTTTGCGAGATCAAATTTACCTGCGGTTGCTCCGTTTTCCGCCTCTACACGCATCTCCAGATTCTTCTTGGTGGAATCCGTTACTACTTCACCAAGCAACTCTGCAAATTTTGCTGCATGCTCTGCTTCTTCCCAAGCTGCTTTTTCCCAATAAAGTCCAATCTCCGGATATCCCTCTCTGTGTGCCACGCGTGCCATTGCAAGATACATACCGACCTCAGAACACTCACCGTTAAAGTTCGCTCTCAGATCATCAATAATATCCTGGCTTACACCCTGTGCTACACCTACTACATGCTCTGCTGCCCAGGTCCGCTCATCATTTTGCGCAACGAACTTCTCAGCAGGTGCCTTACATACCGGACAAGACTCCGGTGCCTGATCTCCTTCATGAACATAACCACATACGGAACATACAAATTTCATAATCATAATCTCCTTTTCCTGTTTTATCTTTCTTTTTTCTATTTGATAAGAGACATGCTCCTTATCCATCCTTTAACTTTTCTCCTGAGTACAGTCTTCGCAGGTTCCGTAAAAATATGTTACATGTCCTGCAATTTTTCCTCTGAAGTTCATGCCTGCAATGTCATTGATCTGCTCTATACTGTCCATATCCAGATCAATTACCTTGCCACATTGATTACATACAAAATGATAATGATTCGAGGTATCGGCATCAAAGTGATCCTGTCCGTCACCCATATGAAGTCTCTGAATCTCTCCGAGATCCGCCAATAAGGTCAGATTCCTGTATACTGTCCCCAGGCTGATATTCGGATACTGTTCACTGACATTGCGGTATACAACGTCCGCTGTCGGATGATCTTTTCTGGTACATAAAAATTCTTTGATTGCCTCTCGCTGTCTGCTGTATTTCAGTTGCATATGCGCTCCTTAATCAATATTAGTAATGATTACTATTTCAGTATACATTATTTTTTATCTCTGTCAATACTTTTTTTGAAAAAAGGAAAAAAGCATGTTATACTGTTACCGGCATTTCCATGTCACTTATTTTTATAATAAAAACAGTTGCATGAAGAAAGGATCACATATGGAAAAAATTGCAAGTTTTACAATTGACCACATAAAGCTCGAGCCCGGTATCTACGTTTCCAGAAAAGATCACATCGGTTCTGAGACGATTACTACCTTCGATCTGCGTATGACATCTCCGAATGATGAACCGGTCATGAATACCGCGGAAGTCCATACCATCGAACATCTGGGCGCAACCTTTTTAAGAAACCACACTATTTATAAAGAAAAGATCATTTATTTCGGACCGATGGGATGCCGGACCGGCTTCTATCTGCTGCTTGCCGGTAATTATACTTCCCATGATATTGTTCCGCTGATCACCGAAATGTTTGAGTTTATCCGTGATTTCAAGGACGCCGTTCCGGGTGCAAGCCCCAGGGATTGCGGCAACTATCTGGATATGAATCTGGGTATGGCTAATTATCTTGCAAAAAAATATCTGGACCAGATACTGTATGTCATTGATGATGCACACCTGAGTTATCCGGAATAATGACGGTTGACACAGCAAAGCTCTTTTTACTTACTGCTTGATTTCTAAAATCGTCAAACCCAATAACAAAACACACAGAAATGAGGACAACTATGAAAATCGGAATTATCGGTGCCATGGACCTGGAGATTGCAGCACTTCGCGAAAAAGCAGCTGACACATCCGTCAGAGCCGTCGCTTCCATGGAATTTGTTGAAGGTCTCCTGCATGGAGTACCTGTTGTAATCGTAAAATGCGGAATCGGAAAGGTAAATGCAGGCATGTGCGTCCAGATTCTGCACGACTTATTTGATGTGACACATATTATCAACACCGGTGTTGCCGGTTCTCTGAGAAATGAAATCAATATCGGCGATATCGTTGTATCCACGGATGCCGTCCAGCATGATATGGACGTCACACCACTCGGTTATGAACGCGGTCAGATTCCCGGAATCCCGGTAAAAAGCTTCCCTGCCGATACCACACTTGCAGAAGCTGCAGTTAAGGCCTGCCGCAAAGTAAATACTGACATTCAGGTTTTTTCCGGGCGTGTTGTAAGCGGCGATCAGTTTATCTCCTCCAAAGATATCAAAGACTGCCTGATCAAAACCTTTGACGGAAGCTGCACGGAAATGGAAGGGGCCGCCATTGCCCAGTCCGCCTATTTAAATAAGCTTCCCTTTGTAATCATCCGGGCCATCTCCGATAAGGCAGATGACAGTGCGGAAATGGATTATCCCACCTTTGAACATGCTGCTGCACTTCATTCCGCGCATTTGGTTTATGAAATGCTTGGTGCATTTGCAGACTAAAAATGCTCCGTCTATTTACAAATTAGGGGTTGGCAATTTGTTTTTTTGTGTTATACTATTGGATATCGGTTGATTTATCACGTTGAAGCGTAACGGTTTAAAGTGTGAATTGCCGGTTCTATATTACTCAGGAGGTTCCTATTATGAAGGAAATTGAAAAATTACTTGATTACCGTCCTAACATCCGTGTTCTGGACGCCACTTTGCGCGATGGAGGATTGGTTAACAACTTTTATTTTACTGATGAATTTGTTAAAGATCTCTATCATACCAATATTCGTGCCGGCGTTGATTATATGGAGTTTGGTTATAAGGCCTCCAAAGAAATCTTTGACGAATCCAAATTTGGCAAATGGAAATTCTGCAATGATGACGACATTCGTGCCGTTGTAGGTGAAAATAATACGGACTTAAAGATTGCAGTTATGGCAGATGTCGGACGCTGCAACTATAAAACAGATATTGTGAACCGTTGTGACAGCCCGATCGACATGATCCGTGTTGCAACCTATATTAATACCATTCCTGCTGCAATTGATATGATTGAAGATGCTCACAGCAAGGGATATGAAACCACCTGCAATATCATGGCTATTTCCACATGCGGTGAACAGGAATGGAAAACTGCCCTGGAGATGATCGGCCGCTCTCCTGTCAACACAATTTACATTGTTGACAGTTACGGCTCTCTTTATCCGGAACAGATTGCGCGTATCTCCGATATTTATTGTGAAATTGCTGCAAAATACGGAAAACAGGTTGGCATGCATGCACACAACAATCAGCAGCTTGCATTTGCCAACACAATCGAGGCTGTTGGTGATGGCGTGGATTATCTGGATGCAACTTATGGCTGCCTTGGTCGTGGCGCCGGCAACTGTGCAATGGAACTCCTGCTCGGATTCTTAAAAAATCCCAAATATAATCTGTATCCTGCACTCCAGTTTATCGAGACTCATATTACTAAATTGAAAGAAGAAGGGCTCCTCTGGGGATATGACATACCATACATGATGACCGGTATTTTAAATCAGCATCCGCGTACGGCAATTGAATACACCAATGAAAAACGCCATGATTACACCGAGTTTTATCATATCCTGACAGGAAAAGATTGATATAACAAAGAACATCCTCTATCTGATACGTACCCGGAATTCCGGACACATATCAAGCCGAGGATGTTCTTTTTAGATTTACTTATTCACAATATTTCTGTCCTGACCGTTTAGAAATGCCTCAATATTCTTCGCTGTTCCTTCGATCAGACGGTTTCTTGCTTCTGTACTTGCCCAGGCCATATGCGGTGTCATAATCAGCTTTGTACTATCCTGAATCTTTCCAAGCGGATTATCCTTCGCAATCGGTTCCTGTTCGATTACATCCAGACCTGCCGCTGCAATACTGCCTTCTTCCAATGCAGTATACAAATCCGCATTGTTAACAACTGCTCCTCTTGCAACATTGATCAGGATTGCTGTTTTCTTCATTTTACGAAGTGCCGGAAGATCAATCAGATAGTGTGTTTTATCACTGAGTGGGCAATGCAGCGACAGAATATCACTTCTTTGCAGGAGTTCATCAAACTCTACCCGCTCATATTCCGTACAGGTACTCTTGCCTGATGCTGAATAAAAGATCACATGGCAGCCAAATGCTGTTGCAATAGAGGCAACCTTGCGTCCGATATTTCCCATTCCGACGATTCCCCACGTTTTTCCATCCAATTCATAAAATGGTCTGTCAAAGTTGGAAAACCGATCCTGTGCAGCATATGCTCCTGATTTCACATAATGATCATAAAAGCTCATTTTCTCCAATAACCAGAGCGCCAGTGTAAATGTATGCTGTACAACAGCGGGTGTACTGTAATCACGCATATTAGCAACCTTGATCCCCCTGCTGCTGCAATACTCCAGATCCACATTATCATATCCTGTTGCAAACAGGCAGATCAGCTGTACATTCGGTGCATCCTTTAATGTCTCCTCATTCAGCTTCACTTTATTTGCCACTATGATCTGTGCATCCTTTATTCTTTCTGCAACCTGCGGTGTCAGTGTATTCGGATATTCGGTGACTTCACCCAAACGATAGATTGGTTCCATTGAAATATCCAGCCCTACGCTGTTTCTCTCCAATATTACTATCTTCATCGGCTTTCTCCATATGTATTTTTTTATTCCAAATTCCTGCTGTTTATTACAGTCTCTTTAACAGAGCTTCTCTCTGCTCTTCATAACCCGGCTTGCCAAGTAATGCGAACATATTTTTCTTATAGCTTTCTACACCCGGCTGATTAAACGGATTTACACCCAGCAGATATCCGCTGACGCCGCATGCGAACTCGAAGAAGTAGAATAACTGTCCAAGATAAAACTCATTTACTTCCGGAACATTTACCATGAAGTTCGGAACCTGTCCGTCCGTATGCGCGAGGATCGTTCCGTTCATTGCGGATTTGTTTACGAAATCAACCGTCTTTCCTGCCAGATAATTCAGTCCGTCCAGATCAACTTCCTCATTGTTGATCACAATTGTTTCTCTGCTTGTCTCAACATTGATCACTGTCTCAAACATAATTCTTGCGCCGTCCTGAATGAACTGTCCCATGGAATGAAGGTCTGTGGTCAGATCCACACTTGCAGGAAGAATACCCTTCTGGTCCTTTCCTTCAGACTCACCATAGAGCTGTTTCCACCATTCTGATACATAGTGAACACTCGGCTCATAGTTTGCAAGAATTTCTACGGATTTTCCTTTTCTTAATAAGATATTACGAAGTGCTGCATACTTCAGGGAATCATTCTCTTCAAAAGAAAGCTCCAGTGCATTCTTTCTTCCGCTTGCGGCACCTTCCATCAATTTGTCGATATCCGCTCCGGATACTGCAATCGGCAGTAAACCTACTGCTGTCAATACGGAGAAACGTCCTCCGATATCATCGGGTACTACGAAAGTCTCATATCCTTCCTCAGTTGCAACTTTCTTTAAAGCTCCCTTTGCCTTATCCGTTGTTGCATAGATTCTCTTAGCTGCTTCTGCCTTACCATATTTCTTTTCCATAATTTCTTTGAATACACGGAATGCAATCGCCGGCTCGGTTGTTGTGCCTGATTTGGAAATCATGTTGATAGAGAAATCTCTGTCTCCGATCACATCCATCAGATCTTTGATATATGTGGAACTGATGGAATTTCCTACAAAATAGATCTCCGGAGTCTTACGGATGCTCTTATCCACACAGTTATAGAAGCTGTGGCGTAAAAACTCGATCGCTGCTCTTGCTCCAAGATAAGAACCGCCGATACCGATTACCAGCAGAACATCGGAATCGCTCTGGATCTTTGCCGCTGCCTTTTTGATTCTGGCAAACTCATCTTTATCATAATTTACAGGAAGATCAATCCATCCAAGGAAGTCATTTCCTGCACCTGTCTTTGAAACTAACAGTTCCTTTGCATCCAGTGTCAGTTTCTTCATCATCTCTACTTCATGATCGCTGACAAAAGGTGCTGCTTTTGAATAATCAAACGTAACTTTTGTGCTCATTTTATCTGCTCCTTTGATTTTGACAAAATGTCTTATCAGACACCATATTTTGAAACAGCATAAGTGTAACAAAGAACGCTTTTGTTTTCAAGTTTTTCTTTCTATATTCGGTCTTTATCGAAGAAACTCCCGCAGCAATTCCGCCAGTTCCTGTTCCTGTTCCTCACTCAGATAGGAAGGTTGTGCATCTTTTTTCTTTTCGGCATCCTCTTTTCCGGCGGACTCCTCTTTCATTCCAACCCAGTCCAGATTTTTGGGAGTTCTATGCATTTCTTTTTTTATTTTTGTCCCCACAGACTGTTGCTTTATCTCATCATGCGGTCTTGTAATATTTGCATTTGCGAATGCAGATGCCGCTTCCAGCTTAAGCGCCGTATGATTTTCCAGATATTCTACAAGATTTGTCTTTAATGCATTTTTTCTGGCAGGAATATCCACAATGGAAAGTACGGAAAAATAAAAATATAACCCCAAAAAGGATATAATATAGTATGGGAGCAGTGAAAAAAAGGCATTCCCTTCCATTAATCCTTTGCAGATTCCGACGCCGGCCGCCGCAACCGACAATAGCATGCACTGTCCGGAACAGTTTTTTAATGCGTTTAACGATATTCTGCCAATCTGCAGCCGGTTGATAAACTTGTCTACGAATACAGGAACATTCGTTATTCCATCATTTAAGGTGTAGCTGTTAATATACTTCTGCTTCAGCTGCAGCAACAATTTGTTACTGGTATTCTGCATATTTTCAGCTTCTTCGATCATATGCTGATATAGTACTCCAATCAGTATCTGACCCAATATACTCAGGATGAAGAAGGTTATCATCAGTGAGAGGAAAAAATCCATCGATAAGAATTTCATATTTTGCCTCCTGACACAGTCAACATAATCGGTTCTATTCATTTTTTACTTATCATTATAGATTTGATTCTTCCCGGCTTTCAAGGCAGATTGCCCTGTAATTGATAGACAAATTCCGCGACTTTTGCTATAATTCACCTTAAATGTACAAACGAAAGAAGGTAATACTATGAAATATACTCCTCAGGGAGTTTGTTCCAACTCCATTGATATTGAAGTAAAAGACGGCATCATCCAGTCCGTATCATTCACCGGTGGCTGCAATGGTAACCTGCAGGGTATCTCCAGTCTCGTAAAAGGTATGAAAGTTGATGACGCAATCTCAAGATTAAAGGGGATCCGGTGCGGTTTTAAGTCCACTTCCTGTCCGGATCAGCTGGCAAGAGCTCTTGAAAGCATGAAGCAATCATAACAGTTACGGAAGGAGCAAAAGCTACTTATGAAGCGAATACTTTTGACCGGTGGCGGTACTGCCGGACATGTAACATCCAATATTGCTCTACTGCCGGCTCTGCAGGCAAAAGGCTATGATATTCATTACATGGGATCCTTCGAAGGAATCGAGAAAAAATTGATCGCGGATTTCGACATTCCTTATTACGGAATCTCAACCGGTAAACTGAGACGATATTTTGACCCCAAAAATTTTACCGATCCATTCCGCGTCATTGCCGGATTTTTTGAAGCAAAAAAAATTATAAAACAGATCCAGCCGGACGTTGTCTTTTCCAAAGGCGGTTTTGTCAGTGTTCCTGTTGTACGTGCTGCGGCTTCTCTTGGGATTCCATGCATCATTCATGAATCTGACATGACTCCCGGACTTGCCAATAAAATGTGCATTCCTGTAGCCACGAAGATCTGCTGTAACTTCCCGGAAACTTTAAAAGAGCTTCCTCCGGAAAAGGCTGTTCTTACCGGTTCTCCGATTCGCGAAGAACTGGCCAAAGGCGATCGCCTTGCAGGCCTTGACCTTTGTGGATTTACTGCAAATAAACCGGTAATCATGGTTGTTGGTGGCAGTCAGGGTTCTGCCGCCGTAAATGAAGCCGTTCGCTCGGCGCTTCCGAAACTGCTTCGCGATTTTCAGGTTGTTCACCTGTGTGGGAAAGATAAAATTGACAACCTGCTCCTGACCACAAACGGTTACAAGCAGTTTGAATATATTAAGTCTGAGATGAAGGATATCTTTGCAATGGCCGATCTGGTTATTTCCCGTGCCGGAGCAAATGCAATCTGTGAATTGCTGTCCCTGAAGAAACCTAATATTCTGATTCCTCTGCCGACTACCCAAAGCCGCGGAGACCAGATATTGAATGCCCATTCTTTTGAATCACAGGGCTTCAGTATTGTAATCGAAGAGGATTATCTGGATTGTGATACGCTGACAGATAAGGTACATGAATTGTACTGCAACAGACAAATCTATATCGATGCTATGAATAAAAGTACGCAGACGGATCCGATTAAGACCATTATGGATCTGATAGAAGAAGTCCAGAAATAACTGTCTGATAAACCTGCCTGTCCCATTGTCATGTAATAGGACAGGCATTTTCATTCATTCTTTTCCGTGGTTATCAGACAAATCTGTGTACACACTTCATTGTGTTCATCCGATAATCTGTTCTTTCACAACTTCCAATTCTTCCGAAGTCGGTTCACCGGGAACCCATCCAATCTTTTGTCCGTCATTTTCATAACGTGGAATCAAGTGCATATGGAAATGAAATACTGTCTGTCCGGCAATCTCACCATTATTCTGTACAAGATTAAATCCGTCACAGCTCAGTTTGTCTTTCATCTGTGTTGCCATCTTCTTGGCAAGTATCATAACCTTCGCCGCTTTTTCATCCGGAAGTTCATACAAATTCGCATAATGATCCTTGGGCAGGATCAAAGCATGTCCCTTTGCTGCGGGTCCAAGATCAAGAATGACGCGGAACTCTTCATCCTCATATAACGTTTTACTCGGAATCTCCCCATTTGCAATTTTACAAAAAATACAATCGTCCTTTTTCATCATGTTCTCCTTTCAAGCTCGCTGTTATGAAAAATTAAAGACCTGATCCAGCATCCGCAGAATCTTAAAATCACCTTTCATCTTCATATCTCCTGCCATGAATGCACGTTGGAAGGTCATTCTGCCATTTACAATTTCTTCCATCACATCGGTCCTGGTCTGAATATCAATATCTGTCTGTTCCGGCTCACCATAATAGCATTTTAACTGTGCGTTCTGAATCTCTATGATAAGCTTCTTCTTTTTCCCTTCTATCCGAAATCCATAGTTTGCACGAAAACCACTCTGTGGTTTAAAATGTGTCTTAAATTCCTCAACAAACGCAGACGTATCCTCCACATCCGTTTTTTCCAGTTTCTCGCGGAACAGTGAGGCTAATTCCTGAATATCCTCCTTCTGTTTTCTGACATAACTGTCATCTGATACATATTGCGATAATTGTTCCGTCTCCTGCGGTGTCAGATCAATATCCTTTGTCTGTGAGACTTTCTGTTTGACTACCTGGTTACTTGCGGGAAAGCTTGGCAGTTTCTGACTGATCGTACGGTACAGATTCTCAGCCTTCTTCTCGATCAGCTTCAGGTAATCCTCACTCATCTCCAATGAAACCGTATCCGCAATATAACCACAGATACCACTACATGGCAGCCCTCCAAGAATCTCCCATGCATTAGACAGATTCAGCTTCCCTTCACGTTCCCCGTACGTCGTTGACATGACTACCGGACACATATAGATCCTGCTGATCTTCTCCTTATCCCCATATAGCCAGCATGCATCGAGAAACTGCTGCATATATCCTCCGATACCATACCATTCCACGGTGGTTGCCAGAATAATACCGTCCACATCATTCAGTGTCTGGGGCAGTGTCGTGATCGTATTTTTCATCTGGTATAGATTAATGCGTTCCACATCAACATTCAGTTCCTTCAGAACTGCTTCCATACGGTTCATAACATAGATGGTGGGATCATCCACCAAACCACGTCCGCCATAATAAATATTAATCTTCATTTTTTCTGCTCCTTCCCCGTAAAAAAATCGAAATAATAAATCCCCCGATCAGGCCCCCGATATGTGCGGCATTATCTATGTTGGTTCCCTGAAAACCACTGTAAAATGAATACGCAAGATAAAACAACAATCTCGGAAGCGTTACTTCCCTGTAACGTCCTCTATGTGTCAGAAGAAGCCAGAGCAAAGCGCCTAACAGCCCGTAAATCGCACCACTTGCTCCAACCGATCCTGTAAAATCAGCCATCAGGTACTGGGATGCTATAGATGCCCCGGCTGCTATGATTCCGGCTCCAAAATACAATAGCGTATAACGGATATGTCCGTATTCACGCTCTATAATCTCTCCCAGAAAATACAGCACAATCATATTGCTGAACAGATGATCCACGCCCGCATGAAGAAACATACTGGTAAAAATCCTATAATACTCATGCTTTCTGCATACTGCTGTTCCCGACAAATCCCCTATATTATACAACAGATTCCCATATTGTGTACATAACAGATACAAAATCACGTTGACTGCCACCAGAGAAATTGTAACAACCGGCAATTTTCTCCACTGCACTCTGAGCTTATCATTTTCCGGCTGTATCCGCCCGGTCTCTATCCCTTCCTTACCGGCACCCTCATAAGGAGTACCTGTATTTCCGGATAAAAATTGCTCCAGCATTTCCTTCATTCCGTAAAAGTCCGGTACCTGATGCTCATAGATGATAACCCTGCGAAGCTCCGGCTCAATCTGCCAGCAGAACCGGTCCTCCCCACAAACGGATAACACCTTTTCCTTATCTGTCGCAATGATCAATGATAGGATATGTATCTCTTTGGCGCCTCTTTGCGTGAACATATTGCGGATTCCATCCTTCAAATGCTCATACTGATCATTCGTCAGATAAACATTCTTATGATAATCCAGCAAAAAGAGCACATTTACGCCCTGCATTTCCTGCTTATAAAAGAATATAAATTCCGGCAGGTTTGTCACAATTTTCTCAAATCCCCGGTCCTCTAAAAATCCGCTTAATTCATCTATCATTGCCGTATCCTCAAAATACTTTTCTTATGAAAACAGAGTAGCATTTTGAATCTGACGTGTCAATTTTTGTCCCCGCTTTTTATCTCCTCTCTTTGCTCTGACAGTCTCTGCCGCTGATATTTATTATAAGAATATGCTGCTATTCCTCCGGCATATGCCGCTGCAATTCCAACTGTCAGAAGCCGTATCCGTGGACTTTCTCTCATATACAGGCTTACAAGCAACAGGAAAAGTAATAAAATTACTGCTGCGGCTTTCTTTCCACATAAACGGCTCCTTTTTTTCATTTCCTCTCCTGCACTTTGTCCGCCCCCTACAGAAGTCCCATCTTTTGGGAAATACAACTCATAGATGTCCTCAGAACGGACTTCCGTGTTCTGTTTTTTCTCCTCAGATTCCTCACCGATTGGGATAGTTTCATTGACAGACTCTTCTGCCGGATTTAAGCAGGTTCTGTTTTCCTGTAGGAACTCCCCCATATTGAAGCTTTCTGCAGAGGCATACTTGTAAAACTGATATGTCAAAATGACAGCGCTGTCATCTTTGTGATCGACCCGGCTTATCAGATATTCAGCAAATTCTCTGATCTTAAATGAAAACTTTCCCTGTTCTTTTTCCCGCTCATTTTCTTCCTCCGGTTCTGCTCCTCCATAGACCATAAAAATATCTTTTTCATCCATACCAATATACATTTTGTCAGGTGAAAACAATAATCTTTCCTCTGACAACAGGCATTCATACATCCGGCATAAGAGCCGGTCTAACGATAACAACATATTTTTACAATCCGAAAAACTGATCTCCCGTTCTTTATAATAGGCACTCAATGACTGTTTTCCGGTAATATCGTAACAACAATATCGTTTTCCGTTACGATAGATATAATGGCTCGGCAATAATCCCGGAACAGCCAATTCCTGCAATTGTTCCCAGTCCTCATCTCCCCTGTCAGCATGTTCCGTCTCCGGATCTTCCTGCACCAGATAGCTCCTGCCATTTTCTCTTTGCACCACCCATTCTCTGCCCATCTTCTTACTCCTCTTCCATTTGTTTTTCAAGCTTTCTGCACTGCCTGATAAATGTTACCGGTTTATGTCTCTTCGCACTGACTTCTCCCTGCAGTATAAATAATTTCCATTCACTCAGATACGACTGTTCATTTAAAAACGGAACCTCCATCGTTCCTTCATAGGAAATCCGGACTTTGTCATAGGTTACCGTAATATCTGTTTGTATTTCGTCCATCACGACCAATTGATCTCTAATCTGCTCCTGCATCTGCCTATCCGCGGTCAGATACGCATCCCCATTGGATGCATCCGCTTCAAAAACGGCCCGATAGGCAGACAGATAAGCATCACCATACAATACTGTTCTGTTATACAGATATAAGCCTAAATACAATAACAACATGATTAAAATGCAGATGATAGGCATCAGTACGCTCAGTTCCACCGTTGCACTTCCTTTCGCTCTCCTTCTCCTGCACATCTGTATTATTCTCAAATACACTCCCCCTTGATAGGAATCTTTGCAGGCGGCTCTGAAACTCAGATTTTGTGAGCGCCGCTATGCTTATAGAAAACTGCAAATCATATAGGCGGTCAGCAAACAGGGCGCAAACGGAAATGCGTCCGTCCTGCTCTTTTTTCCGGTGCCCATACAAAAGCTCCCATATACGCCGCCTACCATAAAAGCCAGCCACAAAATCAGCATTCCCCTCTCCCTGCCGGACAAAATTCCCATTACAAGAACCATCCATGCATCACCCATCCCAAATGCATTCAGAGAAAAAAAAGAAAATGCCATCGCAAAGATACCAATTGCAGCATCCATGATGATTCCAAGCAGTACGGGCATCATGGTTTCTCCTGTAAACTTTCCTCCTACAAATAGATTCATAATCCGCAGAATAACTCCGCATACTGCACAGATCAGGCTGAGCCCCACTGAAATATATCCTGTTCTCAGATCCGTCCTCGTGCACTCTGCAAAATAGCACAGCTGCAATACACACAATAATCTCTGTATGATCGTTCCTATCCTCCGTTTCCACACCGGCTGCATGCATGCCGCCCTTCCACCTCTGTCAGATAAACCGCAAGAACTGTCCTGTGAAGACTGCTGCAGGACAATGATACATGATACCGTTCACCGGTACTCGTAATATAAACACTGTCCCCTCTTTCGAAATCCTGACACCGCTCACATGCACTGTATCCGTTTCCCGATTCATTCTGACAAAATGCGATTTCCGAAAACGAAACCTGTGTAACAGAAGGTTGCAAATAGGAACACTCTCTGGATCTATGATAAGCTACTCCATAGGGTGTTATATATACAACCTCTCCCTCATCCCGGGCATCACTGTTGACACTATTGTCATATCCTGTCCATACCCTCATTCTTGCCCGATTTACCATCTGAAAATTATGAAATGATTCCGGCAAAAATAACCCGCTCATGGTATACGTTGCTTTTAGATCCAGATACTCCGGATCTGTAACCTCGGACTGTAAAAAAGAAATCCCTTCACTCTGTCCCGATATTCCTATCCGGTTCAGAAAATCACACCCTGCATAGGATATTACTTTGTCCTTCACATAAAGCAGGTTAAGTCCAACATCTGCAAGCTCTGATTCAAGAATTTCCTGTCCCTCTGCCAGCCGATGATAAGCGTATCCCACCCTGACCATTTCAAGCCCGGTTCTATGCATGGCGGTCTGGATACGCATATGCACGGCAATATCGTTAATTGCAGAATACAGATTTAAAACAACAAACAGAAATAAGGGCAGAATCATTGCTGCTTCCACAGTCATGGATCCGGATCGCTTCTTCATCAGCTTCATATACTTACCTGCATCTCCTTTATATCAGGGTTGCCTGCGACACCCTTTTTCCAAAAATACCCCGTTTGCCGTTTCGGGGTACGGCTTTGTAGGGGATAAGAGTCTCGATGTGAGACTTGAATGTACCTGGAGAGAACTCATCGTTTTTGCTTGTTAACAGTTTCCGGGTATTTTCAAAAAAAGGGCATCGCAGGCAATCCTGACGTTAGCGGTTCAGATAGCTGTATTCTTTTATCAAATGCACTTCCGTATTTCCTTCTCCGGATATTACGATCTGTGCCGTAACTGCATCCATACACCCATCAATCCGAAAAAAGCGGTTTCCCTCTGTTTTACGCAGATTCATCTCTACAACATCCAGGAATCGTTTTGTCTTTTCTTCTTTATTTTCCAATAAGAGCAGGATACGCAGATAGGTTGCATAGTCCAGACCTTCCGCATCCTCACTCTGTTCTAAATGCTCCTGATAATTCAACATGTGATCCAATGACAGATGCCATGTGTCTTTTGTCTTTAACAACGGAACCTTATTTCCGGACAATAACAGCCGCACATCCTGTACACTCTCTGCATATGCCCATGCAAACAGAACAGAATTTTTGATCATCGGCTGCAGCTGTGGTTTTAACGCCACAATGGATAATCCCCATGCAAGCAGATCCGCTTCTTCCATTTTTTCCCTGTCCGTGTACAAATAACTGACATTTGCTACTTCCCGAAGCAAAATCAGCCTTCCTGCAACCCATTTCAGATTCTCTATGTCACTGCTCCTGCCCCCCAAAATATACTCAATCTCATAGGAAAGTTCTCCGGTATCCTTTGTTTTTGTATAGTACGCACACTTCTCAAGCAGATATTCATCAAACAGAATCTCATCCGCTGCAGAATCCGTTTCTTCCGATGCTGCTCCGGTTCCTCTGTTACATTCCCGTTGGCTGGCATAATTCGCGATGTTTATTACATGATCAGATATCTGCGAAGCATCTTCTGTCACCAGATATAAAATTCCTTTAAACCGATTACAATTGACACTGTCTGCCGGATTATCAACAGATACCTCTGTAAAACTTCCGTCTTCGAGCTGTTCTTGTGGCAATTCTACCCCCCGGATCTCTTCTTCGATCTGTTCCGCTTCTTCTTCTACATTTCTGTCATCCATGTCATATTCATATACCGTTTCCATCTGCCTCTGCATATCTTCAATAAAAGCCAGACCAACCTTATCCCTCATATATTCAACTGCCTGATAATGCACATCTCTTCCTCCGTTATCTGTTGCAAGAGATGCTTCCAATAATTCTGCCTCTTCCAATCTCATGCCCAGAAAATCCCTGCCGTTCCAAGTCAGAATGTCCTGCCCGGGTTGAAGATTCTGTTCCATATAATCAGCCAGATGAGCCTCCGTCCGCTGATATGCCGGCTGCGAATAGCCATAGGATGTATCAATAAAAAACAAATCATATTGTTCCAACAGTTCCCTGTTGTACTCGGCAAAAATCGAATCCAGACCCATATCTGCAATGCACTCCGCTTCCACCTGAATTACATAGAAGCGGGTTGCATCCACACATATCAGGATAAATGACATGAGTATCATCAAAATTCCCGTTAAAAATACAGTGATTCCACCTTTTGCCAATCGATCTTTCCTGATTTTTTGTCCTCTTTTCATGTCTCTCCCTATAATGAAGATGTCTGTGATGTAATTTTCCCAAACAGGGAATCTACAATTGCTGTGATCTGTCCTTTGAAAATAATAACCAGTCCGACCAAAACCACAATAATCAGAATCACTTCCACCGTTCCCATTCCGCGATTGTCTTTTCTCCCCAGACTCCATCTTTTTAACTTCCTCTTTTTCATCCTTTTTCCTCCAAATTCCAACTATTCTGTTCACTTTCAGTAACATCATTTTCCAAATGAGAAAAATGCCGGTACAATGATTACAACCATGACAATCATTAACATTACAAACATGGGTGCCAGCAGTTTTGTTGCTGCTTCTTCTCCATATTTTCTTGCATTGCGCTTTCGTTCCTCAAAAGCTTCTGTCGCTTCCCTTTCCAACAGTCCCGCAAGCCCGGCATTTCCTTTGCGCAAATTTTGTGACAAAAGCATGGACAAACGTATATAATGCGGGTCCCGGCAGCGTTTCCCAAGGTTCAGATATGCCACGCCCTCCGCAACTCCACTGTCCATTTCATGACAGATACGCGCCAGTTGTTGGTAAACCACTCCATCCGAATGTTCCTTACTTTCCGATGCAACCTTGTGAACCGCTGCACGGATGGTCATTCCGGCTCCCATAAGCAGTACAAGTTTGCTGACCACTTCCGGATATTCCCTGCGCATCCGGGCTTCTCTCTGTTCTACTTTTTTGTGTACATCCTTGTCCATTGCAAACCAGACCGCTATTGCCAGGATCAGTGCAAGCACCCAGATTGTTTTACTGTTATCCTTCTTTTTTTCAGTCCATACTACTTTTTTTCCATTTACCTCCTGTGGCAGCATTACTGTTTCCTCTGTCCGGCTGCCTGCTTCAGCCTGCTCCAGTGTTTTTTCAAGATCCTTCCGGATCTGCTCGGCATAACTGACTGCCTCCGGATACAGACATACATAGAGGCTGCATTCCTTCTGATATTCTCCGCAGCTCACGTTTGCAGTCAGCATACATATGCTTCCACTTTCGGGAAGTTCGGAGCTCATAATCCTGCCACGATAATCCAGCAAACCATAATCTCCTGAAGTCCATTCTATACTGACAGGCATGTCAGGAATCTTCCGGATCAGTTCCATATCCTTGGTGATACAATCAAAGGTCTCATTTTCTCCCAGTATCAGTTCCGGAATCCTGTCAATGGCCTCATCTATCCGTTGCATCGCTTCTTCCTCCGTATATTGTCTGGCCATAATTGAAACAGTCACACTTTCCTCCATGATGCCATTCTCCGTATCAATCAACGCCGACAGATTTTTTGTCCGTGTGTCCTCACCATAAGCCCCCCGTTGAACTTCCTGATAAATCTTCTGTCCGCTTACGGACCCTGCCCCTGTCACAGACAGGCAAAGGGCAGCCACATCCGCGGCAAACAGGATTCCTAACACATAGGCCCCTTTTTTTATGTAATACTGTTCCTCCCTTTCTTCCACATGATCCGGATAAAGTTCTACAAGATCCTGTTGAAGCCCTCTGCTTTTTTTGCTGTCGGTCTGCCTGATACATCCCTTTTTTTCATAGAACCATGCCGAAATCCGCATAAACGGTCCAAGATACCATGTGTATTTCCGCTTTCGATCATGCTTCTTTAATATAAAATTTGCTCCCAGATAAATGCCGATAACGGCAAGATATAAATAGATCATCAAGATTTATACCTCAACAGACATGATTTTTTCAGATAGTAAAATTGCTCCCAGATATGCGGCAGGACAAGCTGTCATAAGGACTCTGCCAAACAGTGTCTGATACAAAACATCAAAAAAGCCGGGGGAAGACAGATCCATATACAATATCATAAAGCACGGAATCACATCCATGATTCGTCCTTCCAGTTTTTTAGCCGCAATCAAGGTTTCTATTTCTTTAGACGTTTCGATCTTATCACCAATCGTCACGCTGCATATGCGTATGACGGATACCAGATCCCCGCCACCTCTTTTGGTAAGCGCAAGAACCTCAGCAAATTCCCTGATATCCTCTATTCCGCTCCGTCTGGCAAGATTTAAGAATAATTCCTCCACAGTCCGGCTGTTGCGAATTCCTCCTGTGATGATTTCCAGTTCGCTTACAATCAAGGAACATTCCCCATACATATTCCTCATATCATCATGCGCTTCAATAATCGCATTTTCCATGGAATACCCTGCCTGTAATGCTGCCGATATTGCCTGTATTGCATCCTTAAACTGCAGCTTCAGACCGACAAGTCTTCTTTTACACAAGCGCTTTTTTTGCGTACCAATGCAAAAGGGGATAATCGGACACAAGAAAATAATTGCATACAAAGAGCGATAGAATAAATAGGCAAAAATCACGATAATTCCGATACCGGCAAACAAGCCCGCAAGCCACTCTGTTTTTGTCATGTGGTAGTCACGATAATCCGGCGGCATGCAGCTTTTCTGTCCGGTATAGTTCTTCCTTTCGGATAAGTTCCCCCTGTATTCTCCCATTTGTATCCTCTCCCACTTCTTCAAACTGGTATAATGTATGTGTCCTGATCCTGCCATCTTCACAGCCAAGGATCTCAATAATTTCAAGTACTCTTCTGCTCCGGTCCCGTAAACGCCCAAGATGAATGATGATATCCAGACCGGATGCGATCTGTCCACGGATTGCCACAAGCGGTAATTCCATCCCCATCAGGACCATCGTTTCAAGGCGATACAGCATATCACGCGCACTGTTCCCATGTCCTGTGGAAAGAGAGCCGTCGTGCCCTGTATTCAGTGCCTGAATCAGATCCAGCGCCTCACTCCCTCTGACTTCGCCAATGACAATCCTGTCAGGCCGCATGCGAAGGCTTGCATGGATCAGATCCCGGATCGTAATTCCATGACTCCCTTCGGCATTGGCATTTCTGGTCTCAAGACGTACCAGATTCTCAGCAAAACGAAGCTGCAGTTCCGCACTGTCCTCGATTGTAATAATACGTTCGTTTGCAGGTATATACTGTGAGAGTGCATTTAAAAAGGTTGTTTTTCCGGATCCCGTACCTCCACTGATAAAGATATTGTAACCGGCCTCTACCAGCTTCTTCAGGAAATCTGCTGTTTCTGCCTGCAGCGAACCCAGCCGGATCAGTTCCTGCATGTCTATCGCATGTTCCGGAAACCGTCTGATGGTAACAATCGGTCCGTTCAATGCAACCGGCGGCAATACTATATTGACCCTGGAACCATTTTCCAGTCTTGCATCCACAATCGGATTTGCTTCATTGACTGCCCGGTTACAGGAGGCAACAATCTGCTGTACCACGTCCTCCAGCTTTTCCTTTGATTCAAACTGCCTGTCCATACGATACAGGCTTCCGTTCCGCTCCACAAATATATTTTCCGCTCCATTGACCATGATCTCCGTCACTGTAGGATCATCTATCAGTTCCTGTAGAAAATCCAGTCTTCTGATCGCATAAAATATCTCCTTGACCAGGCGTCGTTTATCCGCATAGCTGATATAACAGTTCCGGTCTGCTTCAAGAATGCAGGTATCTATCAGCTCCAGCACTTCTTCATCACTTTTTGCAAAACTCATATCCATCCGCTTCAGTACCTGCTCTTTGATACGATCCCGCAGTGCATTGTTCATACTCAATATCAGTCATCTCCATATTCTTCTGCCGCCAGTTTCCGTACATATTCTGCCAGTTCACTGTATGGCAGCATGTAAAAATCAATATCCGTTCGTTTCAGAACCGGCAGCTTCTGCCTTTTTGTCTTTTCCAAAATAACATCCAGCTCCATTCTGTGAAGCATCTGCTCATACTCATAAATTTTTGCTCTTGCGACACAATCGTCACTTTCTAACATATAAACTCTGTCGCATTTCTCTAAAACAGAAAATAGTCCCTGTACCTGCTCCGTCAGATCCAATATGACATAGCCAAATCTCCCATCTGTATCCAGCTCCTGCAACAGCTTCAGCCACTGTTCCTTACTGACCGACATCAGATCAATCCATGTGGATGCCGGTGGCAGATACTCCAATTCCCCAATCCGGTCCATCATTTGTTCCAGCCTTGCCATAAAACGCCTACTGTCATGCTCCGCATAATACAAAAAATCCGTAATATCCGGTTTTAACTCTCTGCCAAGCAATGCGCGAAATCCGGAGAAGCATTCCATATTCAGGTACAACGTTCTTTTTTTCTTTGCCAGCACCTGCCCTAACAGGATGCAAAAGCTCGTCTGCATAGAGCGCTTCACGGGTGTATATACGCCGATGATCTGCGTACCATGCTTCTTCTGCAGACACCGCCCCGCATCGATCCGCTCTTCTTCCAGATTGGAAAGAAGGCTGCGCATAATATAGCCTGCAGGCTGATAACGGTAAATCCGGCAGATACCATCCTGCCCGGAGCCCTTCTGTACCCCATCTTCTGTTGTTAAAAGGAATGTTTTTGCGACACCAGTGTCACTTGGCATATCCGCCAGCATGTCTTCACTGATGATCAGATGTGTAATTGCTTCATGGGCTTTTCCACTTTTGCGATAGGCTGCGAACTGATCCCAGTCCGAAAAATGGACCACCTCATAAGGAAATGCTTTTTGATGTGCAAGATAATCTGTCAGCTTTCTGCCATAATGAATGTTTCCGTCGCACAGCGCCATTCTGGGCTGCGCCATAACACCACCCTTTCCTCTGCTGTTGTTCAATTACTGTCCTTGAAATATGTCTGAATAAAACGGATTCAAAAGCAAATCTTTTGAATAGATGTTACTATTACCCGTTGAAATCGGGTTGATATGTTGCAGTATAATTGATACTCCCTGCCTTGTCCAGTACTTTCCGGAAAAAATATAAACTTTGTGAATTTCCTACAAAATGGATACAATTTTGATTCCATATAGAAGCGCAAGCCCCGGAAATCCAAGGATTGTGCTTACCAAAACAGTTGTAGGTCCAATCCCGATCACGGCTTCTGATGCCATTCTTTCAAGTAACAGATTAATCAGATAAATTGCAGTCACTCCGAACGCGAAACGCAAAACCAGATCAAACAGTATGTGTACACGCCTTCTGAATAACACGATCACAAGTACAACCGCGCACATACCGATAATCAGCCCTGCCCCCTGCATGAAACTAGTTTCCTGTAACATCCCCATTGTTTGCCTTATCACTCTTTTTTCTTACTATATTCCTTTCTCACGGAAAAAATGAATAAAACAAAAAATGCTGATTATACTTGTAAAAAAAGGAAAGACCGCATCCTGCGGAGAAAGGATATCCATGAAAATTCAGTTCAGCCGGTCCTATTATCAAAATACAGGAGAAAATTCCATTCTGGACGCCATTGCCCAGACACGATATGCACTTGAGAATGCTTATGCGGGATTCGATGATGCTACGGACCCCGATCTGATCGACTGTTATATCTACGAAGTAAACTCCCTGTTAAAGCGTTATCGCTTTCTGCTTCATCAGGCGCAGGAAATGAATCTGTTCCAAAGCGCACAGGTACCTGCATCGGAAGATTCATTTACCACAATAACTGCCATCCCTGTTATGCAAAATGGCCTGTTTTCACTTCCGCAGACAACGCAAAAAGAGGATCCTCTATACGAGAAATCCCCTTCCGGAACTATTGTTATCTAGATTTTCATTCAGATCCGTTTTTCCGTAGGTATAACCGGCGTATACGGTCTGTGTATTTTCAAGCATCGGCTCACTGTGATCCTCTTCTGCCACCTTGGCAAATGCATCCTTTAACCTGATCAGTGTTTCCTTTGCCCTTGAAAGATAGTCTTTCTTACGCGAAATCATCGCCCGTACCAATAATTTATTTATGTGGATATATAAATGAAGAAGTGTTCCTGCTATCTCATATTGAAAATTCAGAGATTTTTTTAATTCATCCACACATTTTCTTGCTCTTGCGATCTCCATGCGATATGTTTCCGCAGACTCTGCCTGTTCGGCACTCTCCAGATATGCAATTGCCATCTCAAGGATAATCACCGTCAGTTCCGTCCGGTTTGCCTGCGAGATACGCAGTGTAAATTCTTTCTTCAGTGTTCTCTGCATAGATTCTCCTTACTGCAACAGCTGTAATGCCTGTTCCGGCTGGCTGTTTGCCTGTGCCAGCATACTGGTTCCTGCCTGTACCAATACCTGATAAGTTGTATATTCAACCATCTCATCCGACATATCCAGATCCATGATACGGGATTCTGCCGCTGTCATATTTTCATATGTGACATCAATACTTGCGGATGTATGCTCCAGACGATTCTGGTAAGCACCCAGTCTTGCACGGATGGAGGATAACTGGTCGATCGCATCGCTGATCTTATCAATGGATTTCTTTGCTTCTTCTGCAGATGTCATGACCATATCATCCAGTCCAAGGCTCTCAACAGATACTGTTGGAATTCTCATGTCCAGAATCTGTCCTTCATTTGCTCCCACCTGAACTGTAAATGCACCGATTCCGGTAATATCCAGAACAGCAGTATCGCCTGCTGCCACCCTATCCGGATCAAGTTCCAGCGTAATGCTTTTTCCCTTGGTGTCCGTAATGGTAACGGTATTGCCGTCCGCTGTCACGATCGCATCACGGACAAACTGTCCCGCTCCGGAACCCGCACTTGCATCCACCAGCTTTACAGCCGCATCCGTAACGGGATCCGTTGTCAGATCTGCCATCTGTGTAATCTCTATTGTATATTTTCCCACCGGCATGTCATCGGAATATGTTTTTACATCCACGCCTAATGTATCGGAGTATCCACGAAGATCAAAGGTTCCATCCAGTAAGGTTGCACCATTAAAATCTGTCTGGGATGCAATTCTGTCAATTTCCTGTTTTAACTGATCGGACTCTTCCTCGATTGCCTTCCGGTCCTCATCGGTGCAGGTTCCGTTGGCAGCTTTGATCGACAGCTCGTTCATTCTCTGCAGCATCTCCTCAATCTCCGAAAGCGCACCGTCCGCTGTTTCGCACACGGAAATACCATTCTCTGCATTGTTACCGGCCTCTTCGAGTCCGCGGATCTGCATTCTCATCTTCTTGCTGATTGCCATACCTGCAGCATCATCTTTTGCCTGATTGATCTTGTAGCCGGAGGACAATCTCTGCGTTGCACTGCTTAATTTGCCTTCACTGTTTTTAAGTGCACGCTGTGCTACCATTGCCTGTAAATTAAAATTGATGTTCATATTGTCTCATCCTTTCTATTGCTGCTTCTGTACTGCGGATATAAAGGCTTTTGCCAGCCGGTACAACCCGGAAGAAGACGTTTCCTCTTTGGGCATCGTCCGATCCACATATTCCTGCATACTCTTTGTTACCTGATCCATCCAGTCCCTTGCGGCATCTTCACTGCATTCGACATGTCCAAGCACCTGCGCCTCAGATACCATGAACTCTGCCCGGATCTGACCTTTTGTGGTATCCAGGGATACTGCCACTTTCCCCTTTTCTCCCGGTTCATGTTTCACTGTCAGACGGATGGCAGTCAGTTCATCTTCCACATAAACGGGAATCATGTACTGTTCTTCTCTTGCCATGGCCCCCGTTAACTGAAGCTGTCTTGCCATGCGGTCAATATCCCGGTTTTCCTCATAGGAAATGTCCTGCTGTTCCTTCATGTGCGCCAGGATTTCACTGCCCTTTTGCACAAACTCCTCATATGCTTCCTGTGTCCGCTCCTTATCCGTAAAAGCATCCGGAAGTCCGGCGATCTCGCGTGTCAGCTGTTCTTCCAATCTGGAATATACCTGACTCTTTCGGCTGAATAATTCTTCTGCCGCCAGCAGATGATGAACTGTTACCGGCTGCTTTGCGTCCAACAGGCTCTGAATACTACTGTCATTTATATCGGCCGTTTCTCTGATTTCCTGTACCTGTATGGCCAGATATTCTCTGCGAAGCTGTTCATTTTTTGCTTCGACATTTTCTTTCCCGGCGGTTTCTTCCTGCATCTGCCTGTACTGCTCCAGAGATACCTGCGTTGCGTCATTTCCATCGTGCTTCATTTGTGCAAGCACAACCGGATCCATATGATCATAGATGTCGGATGCCAGTCTGTCCTCATAGGTCCTGTATACCGCCATAATCTGTTCATCGATTGCTTTGCCCTGCCTGCGTACTTCGGATACAGTTCCCGTCTTATCGGATATATGAATATCCATGCCTTCTTTTTTTCTGCTTCTGAGCGCAGACAACAACCCGGATACGGACAGCTGTGCCTGCTGTCCGATCAGATTTCCAATGACAGCTCCGTCACTTTTTTCAACCTGACGGAATAAACGATAGATTCCGAGAAAGGATTCTCTCTCCTCTTCTGTAATACCATCCGTTCTATCCAGTTTATATAAAAACCGGCTGAATTTTTCCTGCTGTACGGCTTCCTCCTGATCCTGCTTCGTCAGATATGTCTCCAATTCCTCCAGACTCATTGTCAGTGGATTCCGGCCCTCTCTGATCATATGTAAAGTTGCCGCAGGTGTCAGTTTTTGTGTGATCCTGTGCAACATCAGATCCGCATCTTTGACCTGCTCCATATTTTCAGCAGAGATCTCCATGTGGTTATAACCGAGGATTCTCACCGCCCTGCGGTTTGCATCCGTGATTTCATAGCCGGACTCTTTAAGGATATCGTCCACATTGCGGAATGCCTTTCTGATGGAATCTCCCAGATCCGCACGGGGTTTCGTCATAAAGGTCTCGTAACTCTCACCTGCCGCTTTGTACTGTTGTTTCAGTATCTGTGCTTCCTCCGGAGCCTGCGCAAGATTCCGAACTCTTCCGACAATCGCCAGTGGATACTCCGGAAAATCACCCACGATTGTCTGCGTATTCTCATAAATCTGCGCACATTCTCCCGCTTCTGAAGGATTAGCCGTTCTAAATACCACCTGATTCATCTGCGCTTCCTGTGCCTTCAGATCCTCCACTAATTGTGACAGTTCTGTCGTATCTATGGGATAACCCTTTTTCAAAAGTGTATAATTTGCCTGTACAGTCATTACCAGACGCACTTCTTCCAACTGCCGCATTGCTTTTACGTAGACCGCGTTCTCCTGCATCTGCTGTGTATCCGTACTTTCATGAACCGTATCCGCATCCGAAGATCTCTGTTGCAGTATTTCTTCCTGTTCCCACAGGCTGCCAACCGTCATTTCCTTTCCTTCTGCTACGGTCCGCTCTACCGCTTTCTCCGTAATCCGGTCCACTGTTTTTCTGATACGGACCGCCTGCTGCAGCACGGACTCATCCGTTGTAAGATCCGCCCTTACTGCTTTCTTGCCATCCGCTACCGCGGCTGCAATTGCTTTCAGCAGTTTATCCTCATCAAACGGATATGATATCTCTGTAATATCAGACATTCTTGTCAGTGTGTTCACCGTTAAGGGTATCCCTTTTTCAACCAGAAATTTTGCCTGCGCAAAAGTATCTTCATTTACCGGGAGTCCTGCCTGCCCGATCACATCCTCCATCTGCCCGCGGAGCGCTTCCCAATCATAGGCATCCGCCTTTTTGGCATAATAACCCATTCCGTTCTGGTCATAATAACCATAGCTCTGTCTGCTTCCGTCTCCACTTCCACTGTAAGATGCGATATAAAAGTTTTCTATGGTCGGCTCCATATGGTTCTCCACCATATATTTTGTACTTCCATCGGTTGGCTCCGGGATCTGTTTTGCCGTCTGATAGGCTTTGATATATTCTTCTGCATTCTGTTGTGTGACAGGAATGTCATTTTCCTTCAGATTTTTCTGCACAGCCATGGCAAGCTCTTTACTGCCCGTAATCTGTTCCAAACGCTCCATATCAAGATCATCATTATAACCTGCAACTATCATCCCTGCCTGTGCCAGAACCGCCTTGATCCGGTCCACGGTATTGACCATATCCTCTGCGGTCATATCCGAAGTACGGTATCCTTCTTCCTGAAGCTTTGCCACATCCTGTCCGGATACGGAATTGGACATAACTGTCACATATTCACTCTGGATGGCAGCTTCTGTAGCCTGTGCCTCACATTTTAACTCTTCTTCGGTCTTTCCATGACCTGCATAGGCTGCATTATCCATGACTGTTCCTGAAATATCCAGGGTATATCCACGGTTTTCCTGCTCTCCCGCATTCTCCATGATCCGGTATGAAGTTGTTGCTGCGCGTTCCGCACTTTTCTGGTGCTGTATTCCTTCCAGCGTTACATTCATATATCTTGAGCCTTCCCTGTTATTAAAATTGAACAAATCTGTATCACATAAAAATAAAAGGCAAACACGAGTTTTGTGTTCACCTTTTATTTCGGCTTTTTTCAGTCTTTTCTTAATATCCGTTTTTCGTGTGGTTGCACATATCTGTTTCGTGCAAAGCCTGAAACTGCTATCCTTAAAATGCAAAAACAACAGCCCCGTAAGCCGGAAGTGTAAATTCAATGGAATAAGGTCTGTTATCACATTCCATCTCCTCAGCCTTAAGTTCAGCCGGAATCACGCCTCCGTTTCCGCCAAATCTTGTTTCATCGCTGTTAAGAACCAGTTTATATTTCTTCTTGTTCGGAACACCTACCCGGAAGTTGGTTCTCTCCACCGGTGTCATATTCAGTACAAATAACAGATTGTTCTTGTATTCATCATTCTTGCGGAAGAAGCTATAGATGCTTCTGTCACCGTCATTGGCATTGATCCATTCAAATCCTGCCCAGTCATTGTCAATCTCATATAGACACGAGTACTGGCGATATATCTGCAGTAATTCTTTTACATATTCATGCATGCCCTTATTAAGCGGTTCATCCAATAAGAACCAATCCAGTTCTCTTGCCTCACTCCATTCACGCTCCTGCGCAAAATCCTGCCCCATGAACAACAGTTTCTTGCCCTCATGACCAAACATATACGCATAACCCACACGCAGGTTTGCATATTTGTCCACCTGATATCCCGGCATTTTATTTACCATGGAGCATTTCAGATGTACAACCTCATCATGGGAAAGCGGCATAATATAATTCTCAGAACTGTTATAGCTCATTGCAAATGTCAGTTTATGATGATTATTTTTACGGAACAACGGATCCAGCTTCATATAATCACAAAAATCATGCATCCATCCCATGTTCCACTTGAACGTAAATCCAAGGCCGCCGTCTTCCACGTTTCTTGTTACCTTCGGCCAAGCCGTTGATTCTTCGGCAATGGTCATAATGCCCGGAAAACCGCCATGAATCACAGAGTTTAAGTGACGGAAAAATTCGATTGCATCCAGATTCTCGTTTCCGCCGTACTTATTCGGTACCCACTGTCCTGCCTGTTTTCCATAATCCAGATACAGCATGGAAGCTACTGCATCCACACGCAGTCCGTCAATATGATATTCTTTGATCCAGAACAGGGCATTTGCAATCAGGAAATTGCGTACTTCATTTTTTGCATAATTAAAGATTTTGGTTCCCCAATCAGGATGTTCTCCCATTCTCGGATCCGGATATTCATACAGCGCCTCGCCGTCAAATTCCGCCAATCCGTGTTCATCCTTCGGAAAATGTGCCGGTACCCAGTCAAGAATAACACCGATATGATTCTTATGTAGGGTGTTGATCAGATAGCGGAAATCCTCAGGTGTACCATAACGGGAAGTCGGCGCATAGTAACCGGTTACCTGATAGCCCCAGGATCCGTCAAACGGATGCTCTGCAATACCCATCAATTCCACATGCGTATATTTCATCTCTTTCAGATATTCCACGATCCGGTCCGCAAACTGTCTGTAATTATAGAACCCGTCTTCCGTTCCATCGGGATGTTTCATAAAGGACCCGATATGGCATTCATAGATTGCAAGCGGCTCCTTGAAGACATTTTTCTGTGCTCTTTCTTCCATCCAGCCGGCATCCGTCCATTTTGCATTGGTAATATCCGTAATAATGGATGCCGTTCCGGGACGAAGCTCCGCATAATTTGCATAAGGATCTGCTTTGTACAGCTTTCTTCCATCCTGTGTCTCGATCAGGAATTTGTACATGTCCCCACATTTTGCTTCCGGAATAAATGTTGCATAAATGCCGATATCGCCAAGCTTCTGCATCGGATTGGCATTTTCCGCCCAGCCGTTAAAGCTTCCCACAACACATACGGACTGTGCGTGCGGTGCCCATACGCCAAAGAAAGTGCCCCGGACACCGTCTTTTACACAGGGATGTGCACCTAATTTTTTGTAAATATCATAGTGTGAGCCCTGTCCGAACACATACATATCGGCATCAGAGATAAAAACCTCCTCCTGCACAGCCTGCTCGGTCTTTTTCTTCACGACTCTTGTTCCCCTTTTTACAGGATTCTGTTCCTTTTTTGTTACTGCCATACCTTATACCTCCTGTCTGATGAAGTCATACTTCGTTCTGACCTGCTCCCCATTTAGCAGACAAAGTCTTTTTCCCGCAGAATGATCATATCTTCATCATCATATCTTTTCCCGGATAAAATATCAAAAAAGTGTTTCAGATTCTTCCGGTTTGCACTCCAGATACCTTCATCCACAATATCACGGACTTCTGCCAGTGTGACATTATGGTTTCCTGTCTGCAGATCCGCAATTCTTGTGTACAATGCAAGAATTCCGAGATCATCTATGGAATACTCCTGTTCATATGCATAATCACGCGCATATGCAACCAGTGCATCATTATCCATTTCATTGATATCAATACGTGCGTTAAAGCTCTCGAGCAGTGCCCGGTTCTTATTGATGCATCTGCGCATCTCCATTTTGGTATCTTCAAGAATCACTATGATTCCATCGTTATCCTGATCCAGATATCTGGTCAGTTCCTGAAGTGCATCCACACTCATGCCATTTGCTTTTTCAATGATCAATGCACCATTACGAAGCTTGGAAAGCGTGGTTGCAATATCTTTCTTGTCAAGTGCCGCTCCCGATATTTTGGCAACTTTTCCGGAGAAATTACTGTCAGACATCTGAACGCTCTTAATGAGATTCTTGGCAAGGGTCAGCGTGCCTGCACCGGCCTCTCCTGTAATAATGACATTGCCGGTATACGGTGCAAGACTCATCGCATCAATTGTCTCTGCGATCTGCTGCTTCATCTGGTCGGTCTGGATCAGTGCGCCAAACAGTTCTTTTTCGTCCTGCGTTAATTCTCTTGATGTCCGCTCCTCAGGCTCTTTTCCGGATACTTCTTTTTCCGTCTCCTCTATCAGCCTGTCAGATACTTCTTCCATTTCTGATGTATCGAATGTTCCTGACTCTTCCGGTTCTTCCTGCATTTGTCTGCGGATATGTTCTACAACAGAATCTTCCGGTCCTTCTTCCGGTTCCCCGGAAATATCTGCCGGTTCCTCTTCCATTTCTGAATCTCCTGCTCCGGCATCCGTTGTTTCCTCCGTTACCGGTTCCTCTTCCGGAAGATCCGTCACTTCGAGATCATCCGTTTCAAGATCTTCCAGATCCAGATCATTCGTATCCCTGATCTCCTCTAACTCTTCCACTTCCGGAAGGGACTCGTTCTCCAGCCCCTCTAACAGCCCGGATTTTACATTCTTATCAAATTCCGTGAACATTTCACCGGTCTGCTCAAGCACTCTCTGCTTAATACCGTCCATGCTTCTCTGTTCACTGGCTTTTTTCATTTTTTCCCACTCGGAGAGAATATCTTCGATGCTCATCTGTCCGGTGATCTGTTTCTCAACAGTTGTCTCCTCCGGGACCACCAGGCTGATCTGTCCGTCATTCTCCATGGCAAGCATCCTGTCATATTCCGTGCCTGCTGCTGTAATAGCCGCCTTCTCCGTCATGTTCTGGATCAGGCTTGCCGTATCCATATTCGGATCAAAAGAAAGCTTCGGCTCTTTTTTTGCAGCCGGAGATGATGCAGGTTCCGGTTCTTCGGGCGCAAAAGTGATCTCTTTCATATCGCCTGTATCTTGGCCAAGGACCGTCTGCGTTGCAGAAACGGCAACCGGCTCTGCCACAGGTGTGTTCTCCTGTACCGGCTCCGATTTCTGTACCTTGTTTTGCACCTGCTTTTTTTCCTGCGCTTGCTCTGCCATTTCTTTTTCCATGAGTTCTTTCATGCTGTCTGCAAGTGCCGCCTGAATATTCATGGTATTATATTTATTGGATACATCCAGCGTCTTGACCTGAATATCCAGATCTTTACCGGGCATCACTTTGGTATCCGCGCTTACTGCCGCTTCTGTCTGCTGTTCCGGCTCTTTATATTCCGGTGTTTCCTGCTGCTTTTGTGAGTCTGCAGACTGTTCCGGTTTCTGTGACACCGGTGTCATTTTTCTTCCCGTAAACTTATCGTACTTTTCCTGCTGGATCGGTGACAACGGCTGATGAAGCATTTTCAGTTCCATTGCTTTTAATACGTATTTTCCCTCGCCGAATGTCAGGATCAATTCATCGCATTCAGCCACACATTGTTTTTCCAATCCGGCGCGGTGGTACAGATATGCCAGTTCATATCCCCATTTTTCACGGTAATCGACAGCTTTGAACTCCTCTAATACACCGATGCGCTCTTCCAGGGATACTTCCTGTGCATCATAAATTTTGTATTTTAAAATATAACGTCCCGTATCATTTGGGGCAATTCTCACGAATTCCTTGTAGTATTCCACTGCCTGTACAAATTCACCAAGCTTGATGGACAGCTCACACAATGAATATACAATGGTTCTTCCACCCGGATGTCTGTCATATGCCAGTAACAGGATATCCCGGCTTACATCATATCTGCGGTTGATCTTATAAAGATCGCTGACCATCGTCAGCATCATAATATTCTTCACGCGCCGCCAGTCAATGGTATCCGCAATCTCCATTGCTGCCACGTATTTCTTTTGAGAGATCAGTTCTTTGATCTCCTCCGACCGTAATTTATATTCATACTTATCCAAGGAAGTCACCTCATAGCAAAACAAGTTCTTGTCTGCGTTTTTGGATATTTTTATATTTTCCCACAAAATATCCACTTTATCTTCCTAAGTGTATCATACGCATACTGCAATGTCAAAAAGACTTTCTCAAAATATGTTCCGTAAATATGGCAAATTTTTCAAGCGTGAAGGTTTCCCCTCTGACCGTCGGAGACTCTCCCATTTTATCCAGTACTGCAAGAATCGTTTCTTTATCCAGATGCAGTCCCGGCGCATTGCTCAAACTGTTTACCATGGTCTTTCTACGCTGGTTAAAAACCGCCCGGATGATCGCAAACATGTACTTTTCATCCGACACCTGCACCGGCGGTTCTTCATAGCGGTCAAGCCGGATCACCGCGCTTCCTACATTGGGACGCGGCATAAAACAGTTTGGCGGCACATTTGCCACAATCTGCGGTCTGGCATAATACTGGACTGCCAGAGACAAGGCCCCGTAATCCTTGGTTCCCGGTCCCACCTGCATCCGGTCCGCAACCTCTTTTTGCACCATGATCGTGATACTTTTTAAAGGAACTCCGCTTTCAAACAACCCCATTATGATGGGCGTTGTGATATAATAAGGCAGGTTTGCGACCACCTTGATCGGGCGTCCGCCGTTTCTTTCTTCGGCAATTTGGTTGATATCGACCTTTAAGATATCCTCGTTGATGATCGTGACATTATCGTAAGCACTCAGCGTGTCCTGCAAAATAGGAATCAGCATCTTATCGATCTCCACTGCAATCACTTCCCTTGCATTCTCTGCAAGGTACTGTGTCATCGTTCCGATACCGGGGCCGATCTCCAGAACGCAGTCATCTTTTGTCACCTGCGCCGCTTCTATGATCTTTTCCAGTACATGTGGATCGATCAGAAAATTCTGCCCGAATTTTTTCTGAAAATTAAACTGATATTTCTGTAAAACCTCTATTGTATTTTTCGGATTTCCAAGTGTTGCCATAAGTCTCCCTTTTCCTAATGTTATATTGACTATTTCATACGGTACATGCGCATTGCATTTTCCCGGGTCTTTCGTATGATCTCTTCCTCGGGAATATCCTTTAGCTGCGCCAGCTTCTGCACCACATAAGTCAGATTCAGTGAGCTGTTTCTCGTTCCGCGGTGCGGTTCCGGTGCCAGATACGGACAATCTGTTTCCAGAACCAGTCGGTCAAGCGGTACAACCTCTACCGCCTCGACCAGTTTTCTTGCGTTTTTAAAAGTAAGTACACCGCCCACACCTATGTAATAACCCAGCTTCACATATTCCATCGCAAGTTCTTTTCCATAGGAAAAGCAATGAATCACACCACCAAGGTCACGTCCATATTCCTGCATGATTTTCAGGGTGTCCTCCGCTGCCTCACGTGAATGGATCACAACCGGAAGCCCTTCTTCCCTTGCAAGTGCAAGCTGCCGGATAAACCACTTTTTCTGTGTCTCCTTATCCGGCTCCGGGTAATGATAATCCAACCCGATCTCACCGATTGCAAGAATCTTCTCCTGTCTGCTCCATATGCGCAGTTTTTCCATATCTTCCTCTGTCAGATCTGCCGTATCACTGGGATGAACACCCACCGCCCCATAGATAAATGGATACTGCTTCGTCAGTTCCACGGTTCGGGCACTGCTGCCCATATCAGCTCCGATATTCACGATCATGCCTATGCCGTTTTCTTTCATGCTTTGCAGCAGTTCATCCCTGTCTTCATCAAATGCTTTATCATCATAATGCGCATGTGTATCAAATATCATTGTTTTTCTCCATTTTTATATCTCACCAGTCGCGTTGGCGCACCATTTCTATATCTCACGGGTTGCATTGGCAAGCCACTTTGTTTCTTCCTCATCCAGATAAGGGCTGATGGTGTCGTATACCCGTTTATGATATGCATTCAAGTCGTTTTTCTCCTGTTGCGTAAGCATCTCTGCATCCACTGCTCGCAGGTCAAACGGCACCAGTGTCAGTGTCTCAAAACACATAAACTGCTCACCGTACTTCTCCATATAACGCTTTGTTAAAAGCAGATTCTCCAGACGGATTCCGTACTTTCCTTCCAAGTATACACCCGGTTCGTCGGATGTGACCATCCCTTCTTCAAAATGGGTTCCGGCTTCCATCCCCGTTATAATCTTCTGCCTGAAAGCATTCGGTCCCTCATGTACATTCAGGAAATATCCGACACCATGTCCGGTTCCGTGCCGATAATCCAGTCCCATTTCCCATAATGCCCTTCTTGCAAATGCATCCAGATGCATACCCGTACATTCATACGGAAATACCAATGCTGCAAGATCCAGATTTCCTTTTAAAACAGCAGTAAAATGCTTTTTCTGCTCCGCCGTCGGTTCACCAAGTGCCACCGTTCTCGTAATATCCGTTGTTCCCTCCAGATATTGTCCCCCCGTATCGATCAGTACAAAGCTGTCCGGTTCAAGCACTGCATTGCTCTCCGGTGTTGCACTGTAATGAATGATCGCGCCGTGCTCGCCATAGCCAACGATTGGTGCAAAGCTCTGCCCGTAATAATGTTCCTGCTCCGAGCGGAATTCCTCCAGCTTATCTGCCGCACTCAGCTCTGTCACGCCGCCCTTTTTGACATTTTCGTCCAGCCAGTGCAAAAAACGCACAACGGCAACACCATCTTTGATATGCGCTTTTTTTATATTTTCCGTTTCCGTCCGGTTCTTGACTGCCTTTGGCAATAAAGTCAGATTCTGCATGGAAATCGTTTTTGCCTGCGGATTACAGTACCTAAACAGAGTGTAATTGATCACACTTTCATCCCATAACAGCACTGCATCATCGGGAAGGGACTGCACGTCATCATAAATGGCAGCATAGGGTCTGAGTTCTACACCGTCCGCCAGCAGATGTTCCTTCAACGCCTCCGAAAATGCTTCTTCTTCGGCATACAGCACAGCTTTTTGCCCCTTTTTTACTCCACTCATCATAAAGTAAGAGCGCACGACCGGATTGTATGCCACATCGTTTCCGCGGATATTTAAAAGCCACGCAATATCGTCGAGACTTGTCAGCAGAAAATAATCTCCGTTTTTCTCTGTCATTTTCTCGCGGATACAGACAAGCTTCTCCGCGCGGCTCTGCCCGCTATAGCATAATGCCAGCTCCATCGCCGGCTGTGCCGTCAACTGCGGTCTGTCCGTCCAGACAAGATCCACCAGATCTTCCCCGAAGGAAAAGCAGATCTTCATCAGTGCTCTGGGATGTTTTTCATGGATCTTCTCTTTTAACTGATCCGTAAATGCCTTACTGACCACTCTTCCGTCAAAGCCAAGGGTTCCTCCCTCCGCAAAAGCATCTGCCAGATACTCTGTCACTGTCGGTACCCCGGGTTGTCCCATTTTATATAATGTAATATCACTTCCCTGCAGTTGCTGCTCCGCCTGCAGAAAATATCTTCCGTCCGTCCACAGACCTGCTTCTTCCTGTCCGATCACCAGTGTTCCCGCCGATCCCGTAAATCCGGACATATATTCCCTGCATTTAAAATAATCATGTACATATTCCGAGCCGTGAAAATCATCGGATGGAATCAGATAATACTCCATTCCGCGGTCCTTCATCAGCTTTCGTAATCGTTCTATACGTTCCCTGATCACCTTTCGCACCCCGTTTTCCTTGTATTTACGCGCTTTTTCAACTTTTTTTATATTTTTTACATTTTTCTAAAAAAAATGCTTGCCAAACAAAAAACATTATACTATAATAACTCTTGCGTTGTAAATAAGACATGCGTCTTTAGCTCAGTTGGTAGAGCACCTGACTCTTAATCAGGGTGTCCAGGGTTCGAACCCCTGAAGACGCACTATGAAGCACTGTTTTTGCGGCAAAGGCCGTGGGGGCGGTGCTTTTCTTTTTGTCCTGCTTTCTTTCTGTTGGGTCTTCTTTTTGTCCTGCCTGCCTTATTTCTGTCCGGTCTCCATGAATCTACTACTCCGGATTTTCCATGTACCCTAGCTATGTTAAAAATAATTATCCGATGTTTCTCTATGTCCCCGCCGGGTCTATACAGATTTTTCTTGATTCCGGAATCCATTTTTCGCTATTTTCTGCGTTTTTCTTCATGGAAACGGGCAAAAAAAGTATCTATCTGTATTTTTCATAAAAATAGAATCCTTTTCCTGTTGAAAAAGGATTCCGGCTGCAAAATTTTCCTTTATAGATACTTTTAGACTTTCGCCGCTGTCATATCATTTCTGTTTAAACAGCATATATTTCACACTATAATATTCCCAATTCTTTTTTGATCTGTAATAACTCTTTTTCTATCGCTTTTGATGTCGGCGGCGCTGCATGTATGGTTTTTATGCTGGCAACATCTTTTTTTGTATATTTCTTTGGGATACCGCTTGCATTGGGCGGATATACCACTCCAGCCTGTACCGTATAACGGCATTTTGGATAATTCAGGCAGCCCATAAACTCCCCGTTTTTTCCATTCCTTCTCACCAGACTCCCGCCACACTTGGGGCAGGTTCCACTACGGATCATTTTCTCTTTCTGTTCTGCATTGCCCTTTACATTTTGTACATGACGGATCTGGTTCATGATCCCGGTGTTATTTGCTCTGCGGATCCACTCATCATAATAATCGATCATGCTTTTCTCTATCCGATTCTGCTGATACTGCCTTATAGTCGGGACCACCTCCCCGAAAGATACCACATGTGCCTGTGTCTTCACTTTTAACTGTGCGTTTCCGGAAAATGCAATAATTGATATAAATGCACTTTTTTCCAGTCCCGTCATTTTCTGTAATGCCAAAATGTGCTTATAATTCTGATGTAGCGGATTCATGAAGGAATACGATTTTTTACCAAGATACTGCGTCCATTGTCCAGCCTGATCCGTTCCGTATATCTTCCCTTTATAATTCTTGGTTTCGATCACAAATATACCGTAGCCGGAGACAATCACATGATCGATCTGTGTGGTGTTTCCATCAGCGTCTCGGAGAATGACATTATTGATCACCCTATACTCATCCTGTGAAAGACGCTGTAACATAAGCATATTCACCGTTTCCCCTACATACCCTTTTATGATCGCCCTTACTCCCATTGCTTTCCGATACTGCCCCTCTTATTATTTTGGTTCCTGTTTTATAGATTGTATCCCACCGGGAATCAATTTACAAGCATCTTTCCATTTCGATATCCGCCTTCCCGGATTTCCAGAACTCCTTACGATAAGGGACTTCATGAAACCCAAATTTCTGATACAGATGAATTGCCGGTTTTAATCCTCTGCAGGATATCAGAACCTCCTTCCGGGCACCATGCTGTTCCGCATAATTTATTGCCGCCAGCAATACAGCACTCCCGGCACCAGTCCCGGTGTACTGGTTTCTTGCTGCTAACTTACAGATCTCCCATGTGGCACCCTCTAACGGCATCACCATACAGGTCGCAATTACCTCTTCCTTATCATCCAATGCAAAAAACGCCATCGCTCCCTGTTCAATCAACTCTTCTACATGATCCATCGCATATTGATCATATGACTCTATCCAGTAAAATCGGGTTAACCATTCCGTATTTAAACGGACAAAAGCTTCTTTGTATTTTGGCTTATAAGTATCTACTTTCATTCTGAACCTCCTGTTTCTTGTATCTGATTTGCATCTATGATACAATAACAGCAGAAATAAATATAATTGATATTTATTATATAAATATGCAATTTTGTTATATTAAGAGGATTTTCATTATGAATCGATACAGGGCTCTGTTAAAAGTAATCGAAGTCGGCAGTTATACAAAAGCAGCAGAGATTCTGGGATATACCCAGCCGGCTCTCAGTCAGATGATCGCTTCTCTGGAAAAAGAAACTTCCATCCGGTTTTTATACCGTTCCCGTTATGGCATACGTCTGACCCCTGAGGGAGAACGCCTTTTACCTGCTATTCAAAAAACAGTTCAGCAATATGAAGAACTGCATCGTATGGAAAAGGAAATAAAAGGACTTGATTCCGGTATTGTCCGAATCGGAACCGTATCCAGCATCTCCTGTCACTGGCTTCCATCCATTATTCAAAAATTCTGGGAGACATATCCCCATGTCCGTCTTGTACTACATCAGGGAGATTATAACAGTATCTGCGAATGGGTACGAAACGGAACCGTAGATCTCGGATTTGCAAATCCGGCAGCTGTCAAAGGACTTGAAGCACAGATACTGGGTTTCGATCCTTTTGTTGCTGTACTTCCTGCAAATCATACACTTGCTGGCAAAACTTCCGTATCTTTGCAGGAATTAAAAGATGAACCTTATCTTTTACAGGAAGAAGGAAATTACAATGAACCTTTGGAAGCATTTCGCAGTGCCGGTATTTCTCCCAATATCCGCCTGCGTGTGCATGATGATTATTCCATTCTGTCGATGGTTGAACAGGGATTGGGTTATTCCCTACTCGCAAAGCTTGTTCTGCGAAAAACAGCCTACCATGTAGCCCCCATTCCTGTAGAGGAGCCGATTGTGCGGACGATGGCACTCATCACGAAAGAGAAGCGTTCTCTATCTTTTGCCGCTAAAACCTTTATGCAGTATATTTTAGATATGACATATTTTTCAAATGAGGAGGAATACAAATGACTACCGTAACGCTTGGCACAACAAGAATCACCGTTAACAAGAACGGCTTCGGCGCACTGCCCATTCAGCGCATTTCAGATCAGGATGCTGTTTACCTGATCCGCAAGGCCTATGCCGCAGGTATTACTTTTTTTGATACAGCAAGGTTCTATACGGACAGCGAATGCAAGCTCGGTGAAGCATTGGAAGGCATCCGCGACAAGGTCTATATTGCAACCAAAACGGCAGCTTCTACCGCTGAGGCTTTTTATAAGGATCTTGAAACATCCCTGCACAGTCTTCGTACGGACTATATCGATCTGTACCAGTTTCACAACCCTGCATTCTGCCCCAGACCGGGGGATGGAAGCGGACTGTATGAAGCCATGCTGCAGGCAAAAGCCGACGGAAAAATCCACCATATCGGTATTACCAATCATCGCCTTGCAGTTGCCCATGAAGCCATTGAATCCGGTCTGTATGAAACACTGCAGTTTCCCTTCTGCTATCTGAGCGGGGAACAGGAACTGGCCCTCGTAAATGCCTGCCGTGAAAAACACATGGGCTTTATTGCGATGAAAGCGCTGTCCGGCGGTCTGATCACAAATTCCGCCGCGGCATATGCTTTTTTAGCACAATATGATAATGTGCTTCCGATCTGGGGCATTCAGCGCGAGCAGGAACTGGATGAATTCATCTCCTATATCGGAAATCCGCCGGTCATGACGGATGAACTCCGTGCTGTTATTGACCACGACCGCACGGAGTTAAGCGGTGAGTTCTGCCGCGGCTGCGGTTACTGTATGCCCTGTCCTGCCGGAATCGAGATCAACAATTGTGCAAGAATGTCGCTGCTGCTTCGCCGTTCCCCCTCCGCGCTCCAGTTGACTGAGGAAGTACAGGAAAAGATGAAAAAAATCGAGCACTGCCTGCACTGTAATCAGTGTAAGAGCAAGTGCCCGTATCATTTGGATACCCCCGCTCTGCTCGCCCGGAACTATGAGGACTATAAACGTGTCCTTGCAGGCGAGATCAGTGTGAATTAATCCAGATATTCTCTTACTGCATGTAAGGAGGGCAGAACCGTCTCCGTAAGCTGGCGCATTTCCTCCGTCGGAGGGCACAGATCCGGCACCATGATCGGTCGCAGCCCTGCTGCATGCGCAGCACGGATCCCATTATAGGAATCTTCTATTCCGTATGCCTCATGTGGATCCACATGGAGACATTCACAGGCTTTCAGGAAAATATCGGGTGCCGGTTTGCTGCGCGCTACCATGTCCCCGCAGATCACTTCATCAAAATAGGAAAGGATCCCGGCATCCGCAAGCTCCTGTCTCACGATCTCACTTCGTGTGGAGGATGCCAGTGCAACACATACTTTTCTGTCTTTTAAAAACTGCAGAAGCTCTACCACACCGGGTTTCATCGGCAGACGTCCCCCGTCATATCTTTCATGAAATAACGCAGACGCCTCCTTTTTATACACTTCATAGGGAAACTGCTCCCCATAGATTTCCCGCATCTTAATTGCTGTTGCTTCCCTGTTCAACCCTGTGCAGGCAAGGCATGCCTGATCGATTCCGGCAATCCCGTATTTTTCGGCAACCACCTTCCAAGTCTCTATGACCAGGCGCTCCGAGTCAAAAATCACGCCGTCCATATCAAATACGACCGCCTGATATATCCTGTGTTGTTTTTCCATTTTTTTCCTCCGGATATTCATATTAGTATCACTTTGCGGTTTCCATGTCAATTCCCACTCCCTGTATGTTTTCCGCGCACCGGCATTTGTGCCCATTCTTCTCTTGCATTTTCACCTGAAATAGCACAAAATGTGATTATATTGTTTGAATACGTGGGTATGTATTCCGGCGGGTGCCGGCTGTGTGGATTACAAGCCGGCACCCACCCCGAAATCCATATATACCTACCCAAACAAACCAACTTCTACTTCATTCAGGAGGGGCATATGGAAACAACACAGACGCTGTCATCGGAGCAGTATCCTACCAATGAGAAAAAAGGCATTCCCGGAAGCACGATCAAGATCATTGCCATTGTTGCCATGTTGATCGACCATACCGGCGCTGTCATTCTGGAACGACTGTTGCTCTATCGCGGATACGGATTTGCCACCATCAATTCTGATGCTCTGCATCGTTGGATGGCACGGGGTACAAACGGCATTCTGTTAGTTGTTTATTATGCCATGCGCCTGATCGGCCGCTTTGGATTTCCGATCTTCTGTTTCTTATTGGTGGAAGGCTTTATTCATACGCACAGTCGTATCAAATATGCACTGCGCCTATTTTTATTCTGCCTGATCTCAGAGATTCCGTTTGATCTTGCACTGACCGGAAGATGGTTCTACCCTTCCTATCAGAATGTTTTTTTCACATTATGGATTGGTTTTCTTGCCATGTGCGCCTTTGACTATATTCAAAAGCATACACTGAAAAAATGGCTGCACTCCATACTGGGTATATTGGGTGTGATCGTTTCGTCCCTGTATCTGCCCCTGTTTTTTTCAAATCTTGGGCTTGATTCCGTACTGATATCTCTTTCGGATATCTTCTATGATCATTATTATCGGCTTGCCGCTCTGTGGCTTACGGCTGCCGTTATCCTGTGTCTGTTCCTGGTGTTTTACAGCAGAAGATATGGTTTGGAACAGACCGGAAAGCTATCCATCCATCTTGGAATTTTATTTATTTCCATGTTCTGTGCCGATCTGCTGCAGACAGATTACTCCGGCATGGGCGTGCTGACAATCGCCGTTATGTATGCTTTTCGTGATAACCGTATCAGATCCATGTTTGCCGGCTGTGTGGTCCTGACGCTGATGAGTCTGATGGAAGCGACCGCTTTCCTGATGCTCATCCCCATCTCCCGTTACAACGGACAGCGTGGGCTTCGCATCAAATATTTCTTCTATATCTTTTATCCGGCCCACCTCGCCATTCTGTTCCTCATCTGCAAGCTGATGGGAATTGCGTGATATTATGCCGGGGCTTGTAAGAGCGGGAAGAAAAAGGTTCATGGTTTCGGTTTTTATCGTACTGCAAAGCAGTATGAATTTACAAATTCAAGAGATTCATAACTAACTTAACCATTACTTCTTTTTCTTCCGGCTTAGATTCAGCTATCATCAATGTGGCGGCAACCAATGTTCCTTCACTCAGCCGCTTCACACCATTATAAAAAAGAGCATGATTCTTATCCAAAAATTCCAGAAACAGCGATGCCGCTATTCTTTTGCAACCGTCTGCGTAAGGATGATCCTTTATCATAAAGTATAATAAATTGGCTGCTTTCTCTTCCAGAGACGGATATGCGTCCTGCCCAAATGCACTTTGATACACTGCAGCTATTATTCCTGCCACCTTTCCGGACTCTTTTTCTACTCCGAATACGTCCGTGTTAAAAGAATCACGCATCTTACCAACCATTTGCACACATTCTTCATAAGTAATTCGATATATTGGCGCATTTCCATCAGGCTTACCTAATGCCTGATGATCATATTGATCAAGTAACAGTAATGCACCTGTATATTCGTTTACAGCTCTAAGCACATCAGATTCCTCAATATCAAGGGCATCGGCAAGCATTCTGGTCTGAATATCAACCGTTTTTTCAAGTGCCTGTAGACGCTTCTCATTGATAGCGTAGCCTTTCAATATAAATTGTTTAAGAACATTATTAGCCCATTTTCTAAATGCTATACCCCTTTGTGAATTTACCCTATAGCCTACAGCCAGAATCACATCCAGGGAATAAAATGCAACTGCCTGTTTTACTCCATCAACACGCATTTTTTGCGTGTTGTTACTTTTATCAACTTCTGATGACTTGAAAACATTATTGATATGCTTTCTAATATTGGTTTCGTCCTTATCAAACAATACAGCCATTTGATTTGCTGATAACCATACCGATTCTCCATCCGGCGATACAGGAACCTCTAACTGCACATTATTATCTGTAAATAATACCAACTCATTTTGCATATTTTTCCATTGTACCTTTCATCAATTCAAACAAACCCGGCACAATCCTGTACCGGGCAAGAAAATTTTTCGTTATTTCAGTTATCTGCCGGATGATCATTTACTCCTTTTCAGGTGTACTCTGCTTGACAACCACATTCACATCATCCAGTCCTGTTACGTTTACATTCCTGTTTACTTTGGCATCATAAGTGTCTGCCTTCACGATCTCTGCCAGATCGATGCCGGTTGCTTCTTTCATGCTTTCAAATAATTTAGCCATGACTGCAGGTACATTTCCCGCAACTTGATCCACACCGTTTCCGGCGCCGTCACCGCCGATGATCGTGATCTTATCGATCTGTCCGAGCGGCTCAGCGATCTTGGCTGCAATATCCGGCAATACCTTGATCATCATTTCCGCAACAGCTGCTTTGTTATACTTTGCATACGCCTCTGCTTTTCGCTCCATTGCTTCCGCTTCCGCTATACCCTTTGCCTGAATGGCGGTTGCCTCCGCTTCACCGACTGCGCGGATACCTTCCGCTTCCTGCTCCTTTGAGAAGCGGTCTGCTTCTGCCTGTGCTTTTCTCGCCTGCGCTTCACGTTCTGCCTCAAACTGCTTTGCTTCTGCTGCATGCTGGATTTCAAACTGCTTTGCTTCCGCTTCCTTCTGTCTCTGATACAGCGCCGCATCCGCTTTCTGCTGAGCTGCATAACGATCTGCCTCTGCCTGTTTCTTGACCTCAGCCTCCAGCGCTTTTTCCTTAACCGCAACCTGCTTCTGCTTTAACTCAATCTCCCGCTCCTGCCTTGCGATATCCGCATTGGCAGTGGTTACTTCGATCGTCTTTCTCTGCTCTTCCTTCTGGATCTCATATGCCGCATCCGCCATAGCCTTCTTGGTATCGGATTCCTGCTGCAGCTCGGATCTCTTGATCGCCAGCTCATTCTGCTTCTTGGCAATCTCTGTCTGTGCGGCAACCGCTGCATCGTTGGACTCTTTATCCGCTGCTGCCTGTGCGACCTTGATGTCTCTCTCACTCTCTGCCCGCGCAATTGCTGCCGTTTTCTTGATCTTAACAATATTATCGATACCGAGATTCTCGATTACTTCGTTTCCATCCACAAAATTCTGTACATTGAAGCTGATGATATCCAGTCCCATTGCAGCAAGATCGGGCTCTGCATTCTCTTTTACCAGATTTGCAAACTTCTGTCTGTCGGAAACCATTTCCTCTAACTTCATCTTACCGACGATCTCACGCACATTTCCTTCCAGAACCTCTCTTGCAACCCCTGCAATGTATTCTGTGTTCTTATTCAGAAAGTTCTCTGCTGCCAGACGCAGTTTGTCCGGATCATTGCTGATCTTGACATTGACCGTTGCATCCACATTGATGTTAATATAATCGGCTGTCGGAACCGCATTGCTGGTCTTCACATCAATCGGGATCAGGCGCAGGTTCAATTTATCCAGACGCTCAAAAAACGGGATCCTGATGCTTGCTTTTCCGATCACAATCTTCGATTTTTTCTTGATACCCGAAATAATAAATGCCATATCGGGCGGTGCCTTCACATATCCGATGCAAAAGATCAAAATTACCAGTGCCACCACCACTATGCCGACCACTGCCGGCACGCTTAAACTGTCAAACATGCTGCTATACCTCCTATTTTGTAATCCCTTCTTTTTCACGGTCTGTGCCGTAAGTATATCGTGCGCATAACCCGCCTGCACTCATTATATCGTGAGCATAGCTCACTCCATAATTTCGCCGTTCGTCAATCACGCAAGCGTGTTGACTCACTTGCGCTCATTATATCATATTTCTCCCTGAAAAGATTCTGTTTTCGACAAAATTCAACATACTTTATGCATGGCACATCCCGGAAAGCTGTGCTACACTATGAGTAATCAGTTGTCAGAAAGGAGCACACCGATGATCAATCCGATCCATGACCAGGCTTATCAGGAATACACAAGGGTCAGTCACCAGAAACCCATTGATACACAGGAAAAATTCTCCATGGATGCCGCAATGCATGAAAATGCGTCCTCTGATGCTGCCGCAAACGGCGTGATCTATGAGCCCGGCAAGTCCTCCGAATCCGATTCCGCACAAAATGCTGCCACAAAAGCAAAACATAGCGCTTCCCTTACAAGGCCTGCTTCTGTTGCTGAAAATGCAAGCCACACATCTACGGAACAACCCACTGCATCCGTAAACAATACTTCCCTCACGGACACGGTTAAACATTTTCTTCATGGTATGCTGAAGACGATAAAAAAAGTCCTCTCTGCCATCTGGGAAAGCAAACCTGCCGAGATTACTTCCACCGGAACCGATATGGAATCGGAAGCTCCCGTCTCATCCGATGCAAGCAGCACACAGATCCCGGATACCACGAATGCAGATGATATTTCTGCTAAAGAACCATCCGAGGATGATATAAAAAAAGCCCTGAAAGCCGGAGATGCCGACTCTTTCAGAGCGCTTTTATCACAGGACGGAAAACGGATTCCTGCCAGAAGTTCATCCTTATTAACCTATTATGATTCTACCGGAAAGCTTGTAAATATCGATCCTTCCGAACAGCACCGCATCCTGCACGGTGACCGTGGCAGCCAGCGTTCCTGATCCTGCTGTATTTTTTACCTTGACTTGTCCGTTCCCTGTACAAACATTCTGGGGCGGCGACGGTTATATTCCTGAAACATTTCCTTTAAGTTCGCCGCAGACGCCTCTTCATCCACCGATGCATTCTCTTGATCTGCGGATGCCCCCTCCATGTCTTCTGCGGTTTCACCGCTGTCTCCCTGTACATAAGTGCTCTCTTTTGCCGCTGCAGTTACTCCGGCATCATATCGTTCGTCCGCCGACAGCCTTGCTGCCTCATTCTCTGCAACCTCGCACCCCTGTGCAACATCCGTATCCACATAAAAGCTTTCTTCAAGACTTGCTGCTGCGCAGATTTCTTCTTCCGCAGTTTCTGTAACATCCATACCGGTACTTTTATTGGTAAAGGAAACTTTGGGCAGTATTACAAGCATAACCGCTGCTGCCGCAAAGCCACCACTCAGATAACAAATCCTTCTGCGCCTGCGTCTTCTGGCGGCATCTTTTTTTGCTTTCTGTATAACCTCATACAAAATCGTCCGCTCCTGTTTTGGCACCCGGAGTTCCCGGTATGCCTCAACCATCTGCTGCAACTGTTCCTTTCTTTCCATATTGCCTTACTCCCCTCAAAACTTAGGATAATTCTATTTTCAATTTATCAAGGATCCGATAGAGTCTGCTTTTCACGGTGCTGACATTCTTCTGCAGCACCTGTGCCACCTGTTCAATTGTCAGATCCTCAAAAAAACGCAGAATAATAATTGCCTTTTCTTCCTCTGAAAGTGTATCAATCGCTTTTCGCAGATCAAAGTCCTGATACCGGTCTTCCGCCGATTCCATGTTTTCTTCTACTTCCGCACATTCCCTTTTATTTTTGCGGACAAAATTCACTGCTTCATTCATCATAATGCGGTAGATCCAGGTTCCAGCATATTCTACCTTCCGCAGTCCATCTGCGTGTAAAATTGCTTTATATGCACCCTCCTGGACAATGTCCATGGCATCATCCTCATTGTGTACATAACTGTAAGCAAGGCGATAATATTTCTGATAATTATCCAGAAGCATTCGGCTGATCAGTTCCTCTTTCTCATGCTTCACGGCTTCCTCCTTACGTTAACGCCTCTATTTCATAGACAATTTACGGGCATTAAAAAGTTTCATATAATGAATCGATCACATCAAAATAGTTCTCGAAAGTTTTTGCACAGCATCCGGGATTATCGATCACCATCGTTCCGGTTCTCATACCGATCAGTGTAAATGCCATTGCCATACGATGATCCTCATACGTTTGGATACGTGCCGCCCCGGGTTCTCCCGGATAAATGCGAATGCCCTCTTCCGCTTTCATTTCTTCACATCGGATGCCCATTCTGGTAAGCTCCGTGAGAATCGCCGACATACGATCCGACTCCTGAAACCGGATATGTCCGATGTTCACAATCTCTGTGACAGAATCCGCAAATACAGAAACTGCTGCAAAGGTCATTGTCTGATCGGAAAAATCCTTCATATCCACCCGGATACCGGGATAATGCGTAAGTCCGCTGCCACGAAGCCATAAACCCTCCTCCGTGTCCTCCATACGCGCACCCAGTTTTGTCAACAACTCAACATAACGCATATCCCCCTGCAGGGAGGGTCTGTGCACGCCATATACCAGCACATCCGTTCCAAACAGCACTGCAAGACTGTAAAAATATGCTGCACCGGACAGATCCGGCTCAACCAGATAATGCTCCAGCCCAAACCGCTGCTTTCCGGGGATATTGTATACTCCGGCTGCCGGTTTTCCATCTTGTATTTCCGCATCACCCTCTTTTACCGCTATACCAAACTGTTTCATCATTGTAAGAGTCATCCGGATATAGGAGCCCGCTGTCCTGCTTCCGGTCATCCGGAGCCTGAATCCCGCCGGGAGCAGACACCCGGCCATTAACAGAGCACTTGCAAACTGGCTGCTCAGACTGGTATCAATTTCCACCTGTTCCAGATGCAGTTCATGTGCATGCATGCGAAACGGAAAATGTCCTTCTTCCCCAAGATATTCAAATGATACACCTCCCTGCTCCAATACGGATAACAGTGGCTGCATCGGCCTCTTCGCCATCTGTGCTGAAGATTGCAGCTCATAATCCCCGCCTGCAAGCGCCAGCATGACTGTCAGGAAGCGTGCTGCGGTTCCGGCACTGCGTACATTGATAACCGCCGACTGATTGGGAATCTTACCGCCTTCTCCCTTAATTGTTACACGCTTTTTCTCCTCCTCCACGACTACATGGAAGCCAAGCTCTGTAAGACAGGATAAAAATGCTCTGGAATCATCACTGAACAGCACCCCGTCCAATACACAGGTCTTTTCCGAAATTGCCGCCAGCATCAGTGCACGGTTGGTAATACTCTTTGATCCGGGAACCGTAACCCTTACCGGGTTTTTCCGGTTCCATTTTCTGACTTCATAATACTGTTCCATCTGTCTGCAGTCTCCTTTTTTCGTTTCATGCTTTTCCTTCCGCGGCTGCCGCCCGTTCCAGATAATACTGCTGTTTCTCGGCATCCCCAAGCTGCTCACAGACTGCCGCACAGTTTCCGGACAAAATCGCATAGCTGCGGTTTTCTCCATACTGCTCCTTTACCTTCGTACATGCTCTTTCATAATATTCCAATGATTTCTCATATTCCCCGTCACGAAAATACAATTCACCCAGTCCTGCAAGTGCACCGCTGTAATGCGCATCCGCATCCGATCCCGCAGCTTCAAATACAGAAACTGCCGAAAGCAGATGCTCTCTCGCATCCTGCATGCTGCCGCACTTCATCTCGACCAGTGCAAGGTTTGTCAACGCTACCGCTTCTTTCACCCCGGCATCTTCCTGCACCCGGATAACGGAAAGCGCCTCCTTCGCCATACTCACAGCCCGTTCGTCCTCTCCGGTCGCTTCCAGCAGCATTGACATGTCACTGTAGAGCTCCGCCATCCGATGATCTCCGGGCGGTAACAGTTCTCCGTAGATCCTGGCTGCCCTTGCATACTGCTCATATGCATCCTTATATCTGCCGCCCGCACGGAATGCCGTTGCTGAATTTAATAAGACCGTAGCAAAATGCTCCGTATCTTCTAATTTTAATTCCTCCATCAGCAGAAGCACATCCTCCGATGCCTGATACGCCTTTTCATATTCGGAAACGCTCCGATAATAGCCGATCATCTCATTGCCGATCGCAATATATGCCTGATAATCATTTTCTTCTTTTGCCTGGGCAAGTGAAGATGTCAGAAACAACTCCACCTGATCCAGTTCTTTATTCATAAACAGATCATCCAATGTTTGATAGAACACATTTACATCCATTCCCTTACTCCTTCCCGCAATCACTGATAGATACGTCTTTATACCATAGTTTTTATTGTACCATTCTGCACTTTATCCGTAAACTTTTTGTTTTTGTGTAAAATACATATCTTTTCTATTGACAGGTACTGTTTTTGGTTGTATGGTTAATTACACAAGTAATGAACCAATAAACCGTCCGTTACCGGAAAAATAATCAGGAACGGACGGAATCTGACAGAAACGGAGGCACGCGATGAATGAGTATCTGACACAGGAGAAATCCATCTATATCCAGATCAGTGAAATGATTGAAAATGACATTCTCCGGGATATTCTCATGGAAGAAGAAAAGGTTCCAAGCACCAATGATCTGGCGCGGCTTTATTCCATCAATCCCGCCACTGCCGCCAAAGGAATCAACCTATTGGTGGATTCCGGTATCCTGTATAAAAAACGCGGAATTGGCATGTTTGTCATGACCGGTGCCAAAGAGCTGATCCGCAAACGAAGAAAAGAAGCCTTTTATGAGACTTATATCAAATCCCTGCTGACAGAAGCAACCAGCCTTGGAATCAGCAAAGAAGAACTGATCGCATTGATCAGGCGGGAGGATGCATAGTCCGACTCACACCTTTATCACGGAAAGGAAGCTTACTATGAACAGTAAAACACTTGCCTGTAACGGCATTGTAAAAACATACGGCAAAAAAGAAGTCTTACATAACATTGATCTTTCGATCGAACCCAGTAAAATCTATGGACTGATCGGGCGAAACGGTGCCGGTAAGACCACGCTTCTATCCATCATGACCGCACAAAACCCGGCTTCCCACGGTACCGTTACTTATGACGGCATGCCGGTCTGGGAAAATCAGACAGCCCTCGACCATATCTGTTTTTCCAGAGAATTAAATCCTTTGATTGGCTGGGGCAGCAATAATCTGAAAGCAAAGGATTACTTAAAGACCGCTGCCATCTACTACCCCAACTGGGATCAGACACTTGCTGACCGCCTTATAAAGGATTTTGAACTGGATGTGAAAAAGCGGGTCTGCAAGATGAGCAAAGGTATGATGTCCATGGTAACAATCATCATTGCACTTGCCAGCAAGGCCGATATCACAATCCTGGATGAGCCGGTTGCCGGACTGGATGTCGTTACAAGAGATCTTTTCTATAAAGAATTGCTGGACGATTATGCACAGACCGGACGTACATTTGTGATCTCTACCCACATTATTGAAGAAGCTGCCGACCTGTTCGAAGAAACGATCATCTTAAAAGACGGTTCTCTCCTATTAAAAGAAAATACCCAGGAATTATTGGAACGAGCTTTCCATATCAGCGGCAAGGCAGAAGACGTAGATGCTGTATGTGCAGGTCTTTTGACCCATCACACAGAAAATATCGGCAGAAGCAAGGGTGTGACCGTGCTGTTAGAACCCGGTCAGACACTCCCCGGCAACGCGGATGTGAGTATCCAGCCCGTCAGTCTGCAAAACCTGTTTGTTGCATTATGTGGACGGGAGTCTTAAGCATAGTATCCGCTCCGGTTCGCCTGTATCAAGAAGCTGCCCGGCATAAAGGGCACCATAGCAGAGGGACAATATTATGAAACCTTTTTATCGACATCTCAAATTTTTTACAAAAACTTCAGAGCTGTATTTTCTGATCCTGCTTTTGCTTGCATTGTTTTTCACCTTCCTGCAAACGCTTTCCACTGCCGTGAACGGCATGCGTGCAGCGGATATTCTCGCAGGATTTGCAAATCAGCTGATCTTTTATACAGCCATTGTAAATCTGGTACTTCCGGTAAACTGTCAGTTCCAGTTTTTTCCGCTGGTACTAAGCATAAACGCTACAAGAAAACATACCTTCCTCGGTTATCAGTGGGGCTCCTTTTTATTGTCCCTGCAGGCATTCCTGGTTGCCCTTATCTTAAATATTTGTGCAAAAACAACTTTTTCCGATGCTCTTCTGTCTCTGGTTCCGGTCTATATCGGTATTCTGTTTGGCAGCATGGGCGTGGGCGGTCTGCTTGCCGGCATCTGCGGACACTTTGGGAAAGCAGCATTATGGATCATGATGTTCATCTGCGGGCTGGTTGGCGGCATCGTCGGCTACACTTCCGTATCCTTCCGTGATCTGTCTCTGGCGGCTACGTTCCAGATAGTCACCGTTTTCGGTATGGATCTTCGTATTTTTATTACGCTGCTACTTGGCATTGCGGTCTATCTGATCGGAAACACCGTTCATTATCTGTTGATCCGTAAGATTTCTGTCCGCATCTGATTTGAAAATTCCTGTAAAAACACGCAGTAGAAAAGAGGCTTACTATGAAACATACGATTTTAGGTCAGTTACAACTGTCCCGCCTTTATTACCTTTTATCCGCTTCCCTGATCATCGGTGGCGGCATATTGGGAACGCTCCTGTTTGAGATCATCATGCGTGTGGAAAATGCACACAGCGAAGAACCGACCACCTTTGAGATGGCGTTTCTTATCGCCGCTATCTGCGGACTCATTGTTCTTTTCTCCAGTTCCATGTCCGGTATCGGTATGAGCTTTAACCGGACCGTGGGTATGAGCCGCACGCGTAAAGGCTTCTTCATCGGCTACACCATCAGCTGCTTTCTTAATTCCTGCATCTGCGGCTTAAGCCTTCTCCTCGTCTTTCTGACGGAGCAGTGGCGGCTTAAGACCTGGTGGAGTGCTTATCCGTGCGAAACAAATTTTGGCATTATTTTTAAACCGGCAATTTTCATACTCATGATTCTTCTGTTTACTGCAGCACAGGAGTTGATCGGCTACCTGATCCTGCACTTTGAGAAAAAAGCCTTCTGGGTATTGTGGGCATTGTGGATGCTTGGTGCCATTGGCATTCCTCGTGTCATGAGTGATATTGAAGATCAGGTTGACAGTCCGCTTGCCTCCTTTGGTCTCTCTTTTTCAAGAGCAATCTCCGGCATTCCCGGCATCGTCCGGTACATAGCAGGGGTTGCAGTGGTATTCCTCTGCATAAGCATCAGTTATCTCGGCTTTCGTCGCCAGAAGGTGACAGCCTGACATTTTAAAAACAATAATTTCAAAGAAAAGAAAGGGGGATATGCCTGATTCAGGCATAAAAAAACATGAGTTTAGTTGTAAATGATCTTTCCAAAAAATACGGCGAAAAGACCGTACTGGATCACCTGAGTTTCCGTATGGACAAACCCGGTGTCTATGCACTGCTTGGTACAAACGGTGCCGGTAAGACTACCGCCATCCGGATGATCCTCGGCATGCTTGCAAAAAACAGCGGAGAGGTTCTGTGGAATGACAAACCGCTCGACACTGCCACCTGCAATGTCGGCTACCTTGCAGAGGAACGTGGACTGTATCCGAAATATCCTCTCATGGATCAGCTGATCTATTTCGCGGGGTTACGTGGGGTTTCCAAAGCAGAAGCCAAAAAGCGCATCCGTTACTGGGCAAAGCGTCTTGAAGTAGAGGAATATCTCTATCCGGACGCTGCACCTGCTGCCGCTACTACCACAAAACCTGCAAAAGGCGGTCTTTTTGCTTCCGGAACACGTACGAAAAAACAGAAACCCAAGCTGGCAGACCAGCTTTCCAAAGGGAATCAGCAAAAGATCCAGCTGATGACCGCGCTGATCTCCGATCCGGAACTGATCATCCTCGATGAACCGTTATCCGGCCTTGATCCCGTCAATGCAGATCTTTTTAAAGAAATCATCCGTGAAGAGATCTCCAAGGGGAAATACCTGATTATGTCCAGCCATCAGATGGCAACTGTGGAAGAATTCTGTACGGACATCACCATTTTGAACCACTCTAAAGTTGTTCTGCAGGGACACTTGAATGAGATCAAAAAAAGCTACGGCAGGGTAAATCTTTCCCTGAAAGCAGAGCAGGATATTACGGATTATATCAATGCCTGCGGCATCCGCATCGTAAGCGAAAAAGAATATGAATACCGGTTAAAGGTATCCGGAGAAGAACAGGCCAATGAGCTTCTGGGCACACTGATCAACCATAAGATTCCGGTTATTACCTTTGATCTGCGTGAACCGTCTCTGCATGAGATCTTTGTTGAAAAAGTAGGTGGTGAATCCCATGAAACAGAATAAAAGCCAATTAACCGGTACAGGCAAGGTCTTTTCCTTTACCTTCCTGCAGTTCTTTAAGAATAAAGGAAACGTCATTTCCCTGATCCTATTGATGGTCATGGTTCTTGCGAGCGTCCCGCTGATGACACTGATCGGTGGCGGCAGCACCAAAAAAGCTGATGTTTCCGGGATCCGGACCGTATATTACACAAACGAGACTTCCGTTCCGCTTTCGGTGGAATTCTTTGCGTATATTACTGGAGCAGGTTCGTATTATGAAAATACTTCTTTTGTTTCAGATCAGAATCCTGCGATCAGCGATCTTGATGTGGCAGTGATATTTTCCGAAGCACAGGCTGCATCCGCACAAAATGCCGGATATGAGATCCGCCTGATAACTGCCGAAAACAGTGCTGTCACGGAGGATGATCTGACCGCTTTGGAAGGTCTGATGACGGATGTATTTAACAATGCCCGTTTAAGTGCACTGCAGATCACCAATGACCAGCTTAATATGTTAATGTCAAACTGGAACATTGAAACGGAGGATCTGTCGGATTACCTGAACCCGAAAGATGAAAATAAATGGTCCACACAGTATTTTCTCCAGCTTGCTTATGACATCATTGTCATGATGTTGAGTATTTTCTCTGTTTCGTATATTACACGTGCCATCGTTGAAGAGAAATCCTCCAAGCTAGTGGAAGTCCTCATGGTCAGCGTAAAACCGCTGGCGCTGATTGTCGGTAAGATCCTGGCTGCGCTTGCCTATGTCTTCGTCATGTTTACCATGTTGATCGCAGGCTATGCCATCTCCTATTATGTGACCGGACTGTTTCTGGATGTATCCGCAACCGGCAATCTGTTCACACAGCTTGGGATCTCGGTGGATCTTTTCCATATGGGTGCATTCCCGATCCTAACGATCCTGTTTTCCCTGTTGCTCGGTTTCCTGACATTTGCAATCATCTCAGGGCTTTCTGCAACCGGCTGCTCCACCACGGAGGATATGCAGAGTGCCATGAACGGCTCCACATTCTTAATCATGTTCGGGTATCTGATTTCCATTTTTTCCGGATCTGCGGATATTCCGGTTGTGAACAGAATCGTCAGCCTCATCCCGATCCTGTCAACCTACACCGCGCCGGTCAATTATATGATGGGAAATATCGGTATCATCACACTGATCCTGTCATGGATATTGCAGATTGCAGTAATTGTACTGCTTGCCCTGTTCTGTGCAAGAATCTATGAAAACCTGTTAATGTACCGTGGCAGCCGTGTGAAGTTCTCCCAGATGCTCTCCATGGCAAAGCAGTCTCAAACCGGAAAGGAGAAAGATTGATATGAAAAAAAGTATGCATGGATTTCGTGAAGTCTTTTCCTTCACGTTGACACAGCAGCTTCACTCCAAAGGCTATCGCATTATCACCATTTTGCTGACGTTATTGCTATTTTTACTGCCGGCATGCATCATGCCCGCCATAGAAGCATTCGGCAATAAGGGAGAGCCAACCTCCACGGACATTACAAATGTTTATGTTGTAGACCATACCTACGGCGAACATTTTCAGTTCAGTGTCTTTAACAGCATGGAAAACAGCATTTTCAAAGACATCTCCTATCTGGACTGTGCCGATGATTTTGCCATTGCCCAGACTCTTTTGGAGACGGAGCCACACAGTGTACTGCTCTTGTTAGATACGGACGATAACGGCTTTCTCGTTCATCTTCTGCGTTCGGATGATACCAAAATCTCTGACCGTGACATAGATGCTTATGAAAACTTTTTAAATGAGAATTTTCAGTATATCCTGCTCGCCAAATCCGGTCTGAGTACAGAACAGCTTGCAAAGATCTACATACCGACTTACACAACCATTCAAAATGGCACGGACAGCTCCGATGATGCTGACACGGAGGATCCTTTCGCTTCCATCCGTAAGGTACTGTCCTATGTGCTGCCCTACTTAAACATCATGGTGCTGTACTTCCTTGTTCTGTATTACGGACAAAGCGTTGCAAACAATGTCATTATGGAGAAAACCTCCAAGTTAATGGATACTTTCCTGGTTGCCGTAAAACCGGGTGCCATGATCTTCGGAAAAGTACTGGCAATCGTACTCTCCAGTATTATACAGTTTACATTGTGGATTGTTGCCCTGATCGGTGGCTTTATTGCCGGTACCCATTTTGTACGGATGATCAACCCCCATACGGATATGCTGCTTGTTCAGTTCTTTGACAGCCTTGGCGATCTCTCCGGCGTCTTCACGATTTCCGGCGCGGTCATTGCCCTGCTCATTGTTTTTGCAGCCTTTTTACTCTACTGTGCTTTAGCTTCCGTCGGCGGCTCACTGGCAAGCAAGCCGGAGGATCTAAGCTCCACCAACGTGCTCTTTACCATGATCCTGATCGTCAGCTTCTTCTGCACCTTATATGCAGGCGGGCTGTCGGGTAACATGCGTGCGGGTCTTACCTGGCTTGATCTGGTGCCGTTTACCTCCATTATGGTGACGCCCAGCCGGCTTCTGCTCGGCATGATCTCCGTATGGGAAGGTCTCCTTTCCCTTGGCATCCTGATCATTACCACGCTGCTGTGCGTCTGGTTTGCAGGCAGGCTCTACAAGGTCATGTCCTTATATAAAGGCAACCTGTTAAAGCCTGCAGAGGTCCTTCAGATGATGAAAAACAGCGCTAAGAACGAATAAGCTCCGTTTTGTCCTATAACCCACTCCGGAAAACAGAAGCTACCGGTTGCTGTAACAAAAAAAGAATATCCCGGATTGTTCTGCACACAGCAGAATCCGGGGTATTCTTTTTTTATTATTTCCAATTAAATGTAAACATGCCGTATACATAGATAAACAACACAGCTGCCGGTACAAAATATTTAAAGACCGGCTTCATCCATTTCTTCACCTTCATGCCTTTTCCTGCATTAGCTTCCTGCACAAACTGATCCCATCCCCAGCCAAAACGATAGCAGCAAAACAGCGCTAACAAAATCGAGCCGATCGGCATAATATTGGTGGATACAATAAAATCCCAGAAGTCCAGCCATGCACTGCCCTCTGCAAAAGGCTGAAAATGTAATACACTGTAGCCCAGCGCCGTAGTAAGTGCAATTAAAAATGTTCCGATCCCGCATACGATACAACCCTTCGGTCTGGACCAGCCGGTATATTCCCTGACCATGGCAAGAATATTCTCGCATACGCCCAGTACAGTCGACATAGCGGCAAACACCATAAACAGAAAAAATAATGCGCCCCACCAGCGTCCGCCGTTCATGTTCATGAATACGCTTGCCATCGTATCAAATAACAGACTCGGTCCTGCATTGACCTCCAGTCCATACGTATAACATGCCGGAAACATGATGACTCCGGCGATCACCGCTACCAGCGTATCCAGTACAATGATGCTGATGGATTCCCCCATCAGAGAACGGTCTTTTTCAATATAGCTTCCGAAAATCGCCATGCCTCCCATACCAACGGACAGTGTGAAGAACGCCTGGTTCATCGCTCCTACCACAACATCACGATTAATCTTTGAAAAATCAGGGATCAGATAAAAAGATAACCCTTCCTTTGCTCCCGATAATGTCATACTGTGCACCGCAAGCACCAGCATCAGGATCAAAAGTGCAGACATCATATATTTTGTAACCCGCTCCAGTCCTCCCTGAAGATGAAAGCTCAGAATCACAAATGCTGCCACGACCGTCACTGCCAGATACGTCACATTCACACCGGGATCCGCGATCATTTTTGAAAAACCAAAATCAGAAGTCTGTCCTGTCAGGAATTTGACAAAATAATAAATGATCCATCCGGATACAACCGAATAAAATGCAATCAGTGCAATGTTTCCGATCAGGCACGCCGCACCGAAATATTTCCATTTTTTACCGTTTTTTGCCAGCTTCTGATACATATACAATGGGCTTGTCTGTGCCGCACGTCCAACCGACAGCTCCATGATCATTGTCGGCAGTCCCAGTACCAGCAGGCAGAGTATGTAAACCAGCATAAAGCTGCCGCCGCCATTCTGCCCACACATCCACGGAAATTTCCACACATTTCCGCAGCCGATCGCGCACCCCGCCGATAGCATGATAAAGCCTAACCGGCTTCCAAGTCTCTCTCTGTTCTCCATAGATAACCCCTTACCTTCATTCTGAATTTTTCCACCAAGGTCCCGCCTTGACAGTCACATATCTACATTATATAATTCACCAAAAGAACAGGATAACAAATTATTTTTATGATACCGATCGAATTATTCGATTGTATCAGGGAGCACGGATATGGATATCAGAAATCTTGAGACCTTTGTTATGGTAAATGAGTTAAAAAGCTTCACGCAGGCAGCCGCAAGACTCGGCTATACACAGTCCACGGTTTCTTTTCAGATCAAACAGTTGGAAACGGAGCTGTCCATTCCCCTGTTTGAGCGTATCAACCACACGGTTTCCCTGACAAATGAAGGAGAAAAACTCCTGCCCCTCGCACATCAGATGCTCAGGCTGTCCGCAGAGGCTTATCATATTGCGGGACATACCGCACCGGAAGGACTTGTGCGTATCGCGATCGCAGAGTCACTCTCCAGCTGGCAATTTCACAGTCATTTTAAGGACTTTAATCAAAAATATCCGGGCATCCGGCTCAAACTCATCGCTGCCAGTACCGATGATATGTTCCAGATGCTCGGTCAGAATCAGGTCGACATGGTATATACGCTCGACCGTCATATTTTCAATCATAATTACATCACCGCACTGGAAGCCCCGGTGAATCTGCATTTCGTTACCGGTCCGCAGCATCCATTAACCTCTTTTGCGCAGGTTTCGCTGGAACAGATTCTGGAATACCCCCTGATTTTAACGGAGAAAAACATGAGCTACCGCGCCCTTTTAGATGAATATCTCTCACAACACGGAACGGAAACCATCCCGGCAATGGAAGTCGGTGATACGCATCTGATCTGTGATCTTTTGCGGCAAAACATCGGCATTTCCTACCTTCCCGAATTTGTGGTCCGCGAGGATCTGGATAACGGTACCCTCATAAGCCTCCGGGTGGACTCTGACTTAAAGCCCGATATCTGGCGGCAGCTTCTATACCACCGCAATAAATGGCTCTCTCCGGAGCTTAAGTGCGTGATCGATTATCTGAGGGAAAAATAGGATCAGCGTACTTTTTCCTGTCATTTCATTTAAAATATAGAAAAAACTATGTATATGGTGTATAATAAGTATAGATAATATATGATACATTTTATCTTGTTTTTTATTATTATAGATAATATACTATCCATAATAAACTATGGCTATATTCTATCCGCAATGGCAGAATTATGTTATCAGTCCAGGCAAAGGAGGCAGTCAATATGAACGCACTGGTATGGGAAACCGCCGAGGAAATAGACAAAAAAATTGCAGACCGCTTACGACTGATCCGCAAACGCAGATCCATTTCACAGCAAAAGCTTGCTCAGATGAGCAATGTAAGCTATGGATCGATCAAGCGCTTTGAAGCAACCGGACAGATCTCCCTTCTGTCTCTTACGAAAATTGCTGCAGCACTGAATGTTACCGATGATCTGAGAAACCTCTTTACCCAGGTTCCTTACCGCAATATTGAGGAGGTCATAAATGAAACCCGATAATTTCCTACATGTCCTGTATCATGACAGACCGGTCGGCACCCTCGCCATGGCTTCCAATCGAATGATTGCCTTTGAATATACGGATGAATGGCTTGAGCGCGGCTTTTCTATCAGTCCCTTTTCACTTCCTTTGCAGAAGCAGGTATTTATACCCACCAAAGATTATTTTCACGGCCTCTTCGGTGTATTTGCCGACAGTCTTCCGGATGCGTGGGGACGGTTATTGTTGGAACGGCTTTTGAAATCCAAGGGTAAAAAAACAGATTCTTTATCCCCTTTGGATCGTTTAGCAATTATCGGGACTTCCGGCATGGGAGCATTGACCTATCAGCCGGTGAAAGAGATCACATCCGATTCTTCCTATACGGATCTTGATGAACTTGCTTATCAATGTCAGAAAATATTAACGACCGAATATTCCGACAAACTTGACGAATTATACCGTTTGGGCGGCACTAGCGGCGGTGCACGTCCAAAGATCATGACCGAAATCGATCAGGATGCGTGGATCATCAAATTTCCGGCTGCGATTGACAATCAGGATGCCGGTCTTATGGAATATGCGTATTACCAGTGTGCTCTGGCATGCGGAATCGAAATGATGGAATCCAGATTATTTTCCTCTCAGAAATGTATGGGTTATTTTGGCACAAAACGATTTGACCGCATCAAAATCGGTTCCGAATATCAAAAAATCCATGTGCTCACTGCTGCCGCTTTACTGGAGCTTGATTTTGCGCAGCCCAGCCTCGATTATCACAGCCTGATGAAGCTCACAAAGGTTCTTACGAATAATAATCCACACGATCTTGAAAATATGTACCGGCGTATGTGTTTTAATGTTTTTGCCCATAACAGGGATGATCATTCCAAAAATTTCAGCTTTCTCTACGATGAGCAAAAATCTGTCTGGAGGCTTGCCCCCGCATATGACCTGACCTATAGCAACACCTATTATGGGGAACATACAACAACCGTTGACGGAAACGGTAAAAATCCCGGTATGGATGAGCTTCTTGCCGTTGGAGCCGGTGCCGGAATGGATCGGTCCAAATGCCTGCATATTGCTGAAGAAATTCATACCTGCGTTACCAAAAATTTAGGAGCATATCTTTCCTGATATGCTCCTGATCGTATCTCTATTTCAATTTCCCATACGCTTCATCGCTCACTGCTTCCAGCCACTCATTGGAAGTCTCCGTTCCGGGAACCTCAACCGCGAGATGGGAGAACCAGCTGTCCGGCGCTGCACCGTGCCAATGCTTGACCTCTGCCGGAATACTGATGCAGTCTCCCGGCTTCATTTCCACTGCTTCCTTTCCTTCTTCCTGATAATAGCCGCGTCCACCGAAGTATTTCGCAAATCCGTCATTCGGATTCCCGATCGGAAAGATCATGGATTTTGCATGCGCACGCATTGCTTCCTCTTCATAGGGAAGGTCACCCTCTCCCACATTCCATACCTCTTTTGCCAGGTTAAACACTGCCCATGCCTTGGGCCATCCCGCATAAAATGCAACATGTGTGATCACTGCAGCAATCTCCTTTTGTGAGACTCCATGATCCTTTGCATTCTGCAGATGAAATTTCAGTGAGGAATCCGTGATGCCCTGCGCCATCAACGCTACCACTGTGATGATGCTTCTGGTCTTAACATCGATCTCCTCCTGATTCCAATTCTCGCCAAAGAGTACATCATCATTAAAATGTGCAAACTCCGGAGCAAATTCTCCGAGTGCGTTCCTTCCTGCTGTTTGAACAATCTTAGCTATTTTCCTCATTCTCCTTTTCTTTTTTTCCATAAATAGATTGCAAGCGGAATCCCACAGATCTCAGCGATCACATAGTAGATCCACACCAGACTGACATTACCAAAGCGGCTTAACACAAATGCAAATAAGACCGACAGGACTGCCTGCCTTGTCAGAGATATGTACATGCTTCTTTTTACTGCCCTTGTTATCAGTTTCTTATGGCTCTGTATCTTCTATGTATCTTTATCAAAAAAACTTGCACAAATTCAATATACAGGCTGCCTATAATCTGATCTACAATGCCTCCCTTCTGGTGGAACAGGGAGTCGGTTCTGCCCTTGCAATAAGCGGTCTGGTAAGCACTTCGGAACATGACCCTCTTGCATTTATTCCACTTGATCCACAGGTGCGGATGCAGACCAGCTTTGTATGGAAGAAAAACCACCTGCTGTCGAGAGCGGCTGAAGTATTTCTGGATGAATTAAAGGAAGTCTTTACTTTGCCCTTCCCCTGCCCATAAACAGGCAGCAGACCATCAATACCGGAAAAACAATCGCTGCCAGAATTCCGGCTTTCAGATCATTGCCTGCCAGACCGGATACGAACCCGGCAAGTGTCGGTCCACCGGCACAGCCCACATCTCCGGCAAGCGCAAGCATGGCAAACATCGCAGTGCCGCCATTTTTGATGGCTGCAGATGCCTTACTGAATGTTCCCGGCCAGAGGATTCCGACTGAAAACCCGCAGATTCCGCAGCCGATCAGGGAAACAACGGAATTGGGAACAAAAACAATACAGCCATATGCCAGAATACACAGCAGTGTGCTTCCCTTCATAAAGCGGTCAAGGTTCAGCCTGTCTCCGTATTGTCCATAGATCAGACGGGACGTTCCCATGAGTGCGGCAAATGCCATCGGTCCCGCAAGATCCCCGATCGTTTTGCTGATGCCCAGTCCCTTTTCAGCAAAGGTGGATGCCCATTGGCTGACTGCCTGCTCACTGGCACCCGCACATAACATCATCAGCATCAGAAGCCAGAACAGCTTCATGGAAAACAATTCCTTTAATGATAGTCCGCTCTCATCCCCGTCGTGCAGGGAATAAATCGGTGCTTTTGTAAACAGAATGATATTACAAATGGGCACGATCGCCCAGATCACCGCAAGAATCTTCCAGTTTCCGGTCCCAAACAGGGAAAAGAATACCGTGGATAACAGCACCACGCCCACATGCCCCCAGCAATAGAAGGAATGCAGCAGACTCATTGCTTTTTCCTTATTCTCCGTCGGACAGGCTTCCAGGATCGGGCTGATCAATACCTCCGTCAGACCACCCCCGATCGCATAGATCATAACGGCGATCAGGATTCCCACAAACGCATCCGGTAACAGTTCAGGCAGGATCGTCAGCAGGATCAGCCCCGCTGCCGCACAGACATGTGCCAGAATAATGGAAACACGATATCCCACCTTATCGACAAAGCCCGCCGACAACATATCAATCAATAGCTGAATTCCAAAATTGATTGTGATCAACAGCGTGATTCTGGTCAGCGGAATTGCATAGCTATCCTGAAATGTCACAAACAATAACGGTACAAAATTATTCACGATCGCCTGCACGATATAGCCGATAAAACAGGCGTACATCGTCTTCTTATAATTTATCTTATGATCCATTTTTCTTTCTCCTGCTCGTCTTGACGTTTTTCATTCCCCATAGTACAATATCGTCGAAAATTTTGATAGCAGTATTTTATCTGTTATTTCGCAAAAAGATAACATTATCTTAGCAGACAGATGCACGGATATTCTTGTGACAGGAGGCTTTATGAAAAGATATACGACGGTCATTTTCGACTTAGACGGAACTTTATTGGATACTTTGCAGGATCTGACAAACAGCGTAAACTACGCACTAAAACAATACGGTTACCCGCTTCACACGTTAGAGGAAGTCCGCTATATGGTTGGAAACGGTGTCAGAGTGCTCATGGAGCGGGCTGTTCCCACAGGCTTGTCCCCACAGGAATTTGAAAACGTCTTTGCGTGCTTTAAGGAACACTATGATATCCACTGCAACGATCTTACGCACCCCTACGAGGGAATCCCTGAACTGCTCCATACATTGAAAACACGGGGCTTTCATCTTGCAATCGTGTCCAACAAGGTGGACACTGCCGTCAAAACGCTCCGTGCTCTTTATTTTGATGATACAATTTCTGTTGCCATCGGAGAAAAAGAAGGCATCCGCAGGAAACCCGCACCTGATACTGCCATTACTGCATTGCAGGAGCTCGGGGTTTCGGCCGGGGATGCCGTATATGTCGGTGATTCAGATGTGGATATCCAGACCGCCGCAAATGCGGGTATGGACTGTATCAGTGTCAGCTGGGGCTTCCGGGATACCGCTTTTTTGCAGTCCCATGGTGCCTCCAGAATTATCGATCATCCATCACAACTGATTGAGATTCTTTGCAAAATGTCTCCGGATTCGGAAACTGAATCTTAATCTCGGTTCCTTTCCCCGGATCACTGTCCAGTGTCAGTACCGCATGATGCTGTGCAACGATGTGCTTTACAATGGCAAGTCCCAGTCCGGTTCCTCCGGTTGATTTTGAACGGCTCTTGTCCACACGATAAAAACGTTCAAAGATCCGTTCCTGATGCTCCTTTGGAATACCGATTCCCGTATCCTTCACGACAAGCGTTGGGTGATCGCCCTCCATATGCACTTTTACCCAGACAGATCCGTTCACATTATTGTAACGGATCGCATTGTCACACAGATTATATAACACTTCTTCCATCATCTGCCGGTTTGCAAATACGATACAGGGCTCCGTACCGGAAAAATACAGCGATACCTGATGTTTTCCGGCATTCATGTGAAGCATTTCCACTGTACTCTTGGCAATCCCGTACAGATCCAGGTTCTCAAAGGTATTCTCAAATTCCGTTGCATCCAGCTCGGAGAGCCGGATGATATCATTGATCAATGTCAGCAATCTGGTCGCATTATGATGGATCTCATGTGCAAATCTGGCAATATGTTCCTCTTCCACCATCCCATTCTCAATTAACTCCGAATAGCCGGATATGGAAGTCAGCGGTGTCTTTAATTCATGGGATACATTTGCCGTAAATTCCTGTCTCATACGGGCATTTTTCATAATGTCCTGATGCTGCTTCTGAATTGTATCAATAAAAGGCACCAATTCCGGATATACCTGTATTTCACCGGGATCATCCAGATGATTGGCAATATTTTCGATTGGCGCAATCAGACTCTTGGTCAGCATATGCGCTGCCATACTGCTGACAGCAATCAACACCGCCGTGATCATCAGAATAATCGGAAGCGCTCTTCCGAATACATCAAGTAAGCTGCTTGCCCTTTTTGCCACACGCAGAATATTTCCGTTATCCATACGTACCGCATAATAAAAGGTATTCTGGGACAGTGTTTCGGATTTTCTGATCGCTGTGCCCTCTCCGGTACGAAGTGCTTCAATAAACTCGGGCCTTGTCTGATGATTCTCCATTTCCTGCGTATATGCCCAGGTATCGATCAGTACATTTCCCTCCGGATCAATCACCGTGATGCGAAGATCATCCATTTCCGCACTATATGTGCTGATAACATCGGTTTCCGCACCATTCTGGATCACTCCGGATTCCTTTAAAATATACGTATCCATCTTCAGGTCTTCAATAATCTGTTCCTGAAAAAGGTCATAAAATACCCCTATCACAAGAAACATGGTCAAAAAAATGGATATGGTCGCTATGCTGATCAATCGAATGTTGATTTTCTTCTTCATATTTATACTTCTTTGCTTAATATATAGCCTACATTCCGCACTGTTTTGATCAGTGCTCCGCCTGATTTCAATTTCTGTCTCAATGTTTTAACATGCATATCAAGCGTTCTGGATTCTCCTTCGTAATCGGTTCCCCAGATGCGCTCTAAGATCTTATCTCTGGTTGTTACAATACCGGCATTTGCCAGTAACAGCTTTAACAATTCATATTCTTTGTAAGTAAGCTCGACATATTCATCTCCGACGAATACCATGTGCTTCTCGTCATCCAGACGGATACAGTCAAAACTGTAGATCATACTGTCCGTTGTTCCCATACTGCTTCTGCGAAGCAATGCCTTTACCCTGGAGATCAGCTCCATGACCCCAAAGGGTTTGGTCATATAATCATCCGCACCGATATCCAGCCCTTTGACTTTATCGATTTCTGAGGTTTTTGCAGTCACAAGGATAATGGGGATCATCAGGGTTTCTTTTTTTGCACGAAGTTTTTTTACAATGGAAAGCCCGTCTTCATCCGGCAGCATCACGTCTAACAATACCAGCTCCGGTTTTTTTGACTCCAGTCTGGTATAGAATTCTGCCGCACAGCCAAACCCTTCCACTTCATACCCGGCATTTTTCAACGCAAATTCTTCAATTTCCAGAATATTTCCATCGTCTTCCACGATGTAGACCAATGCCATAAGCTCATCTCCTTCTGCAATTCTTCCGTCTTATCATACCATACCTTTACATGTAGCGGCTCATGCCCGTTATTCCGGAAGAACATAATTTTCCTTGATCTTCATTACCGCACGGTCAAATTCTTCCGTACTGCTTTGCTTTAATGCAAGCATATATTCATGCGTATCAAAAATATCTTCCTCGATTTGCAGCATTGCAACTGCAATATTGGAACAATGATCTGAGATTCGTTCATAGCTTGTTGTAATATCAGACAATACAAATCCCATCTCAATCGTACATTTTCCCTTACGTAAACGCTTGATATGCCGTCTCTTGATCTCTTCGTTGAGGAAATCAATCACTTCCTCTAACGGCTCCACATCACGCGCAAGTGTGCGGTTTTCTTCTCTAAAAACGCGGAAAGAAGTATTGACTACATCCTGCACTGCCCTGGTGTAAACCTGCAACTCTTCTTTCGCTTTATTGGAAAAAGATAACTCTTTTTTCTGCATTTCTCCGGCTGCTTCCACAATGTTAACCGCGTGGTCCGAGATTCTTTCAAAATCGCCGATACAGTGCAGAATCTCGTTTAATGTATGACTGTCTTTTTCCGACAGATCCCTGCTGCTGAGCTTCACCAGATAGGTACCAAGTTCATCTTCATATTTATCTACTTCATCTTCCAGACGAATGACCTCGTCAGCTTTGTTCTGATCATATGCTTCAATCAGCTCCATTGCGGTAAACAGCGCTTCCCTGGTGATATCGGACATCTTATTTGCAGCATTTTTACATTGCTCCATTGCAAGTGCCGGAGTGTCAAGAAAACGGGAATCCAATACCTGGATATGCTTCGACTCCTCTTTTTCATCGGGAGACTCCTTGATTGTCAAATACGCCAGCTTCTCAAGCACCTTGGCAAACGGCAGAAGTACCAGCGTTGCTACAATGTTAAAGGCACTGTGGACAATTGCGATTCCCGCCGGACCTGCTGCCTCTTTCATAAAATCGAAATGCACAAACACATTGACCGCATAGAATACGATCATAAAAGTAACAGAGCCTATAATATTAAAATACAGATGTACCAATGCGGTTCTCTTTGCATTCTTGCTCGCGCCGATCGCAGATATCATTGCTGTTACACAGGTTCCGATATTCTGCCCCAGTATGATCGGAATTGCCGTTGCATAGCTCACCGCCCCCGTCATGCACAATGCCTGCAGGATACCAACCGATGCAGAAGAGCTCTGGATAATGGCCGTCAGAACCGCGCCTGCCAGAATACCGAATATCGGATTGGAAAACACCGTAAGGATATGGGTAAACTCCGGTACATCCGCAAGTGGCTTTACAGCACCGGACATATTTTCCATGCCCATCATCAGTACGGCAAAACCAACCAGAATCATACCAATATCCTTCTTTTTCTCCTTCTTTGCAAATAATATAAGTGCTGCACCAATCATTGCTAGTACCGGTGCAAAAGAAGTCGGCTTTAACAGCTTTATCAAGAAGGAATCACTCTGGATTCCGCTCAGACTTAAGATCCAGGATGTGACTGTGGTTCCGATGTTTGCACCCATGATCACACCGATTGCCTGAGAAAGTTTCATGATTCCCGAGTTTACAAAACCGACAACCATGACCGTGGTTGCGGAAGATGACTGGATCACCGCCGTCACAACGGTTCCAAGCAGCACTCCTTTGATCGGATTTTTTGTCAGTCTCTCAAGTATCTTTTCCATCCTTCCGCCGGATACTCTGGAAAGTCCCTCACCCATAACATGCATTCCGTACAGAAACAATGCAAGTCCGCCGATCATGTTCAGTACATCAAAAAAGTCCATAGCTATCTCCATTTCTATCATAGTGGCCTGTCTGTAAAAAGACAATCTTTATTTACAACACCATCATATAATAGCCATGTAAAATCCAAACTGAATCTATGTAAAATTTAGGTAAAGTTTTTATTTTTCCTTATAATAACCGTATATCTTCAATGGTACCATTCTCCTGAAAGTCTTCCCATTCCCCGATATTTACCGCATGATCTCCGATTTTTTCAAGATATTTTGCAATCATCAGAACATCCACGCACTCATCCGCACTTGCGGTTCCCGCTTTGATATGTTCCACCAGTTCCATCTTTACCTTATTAAACAGATCATCCACAATATCATCATCACGGATCACCTGTTTTGCGGCTTCATAGTCCCGGTTCACAAATGCATCCACTGCAGCATGTTCCAGTCGCTTTGTCTCTTCGATCATTTTCGGCAAATGTGAGGAAAATTCTGATAATTCCTTTCCCTGCAGACGCAGAACCAGCTCCGCAATATCTGAGCAATGGTCCCCGATTCGTTCAATATCCGTAACAACCTTCAGGGATGCAGTTACTGTCCGCAGATCCCTTGCAACCGGCTGTTGCTTTGTGATCAGCGTCAGACAGCTTGCTTCAATATTTCTCTGCATGGTATTAATCATCCGGTCATTCTGCATGATCCTTTTAATGGTGTCTTCATCTTTCAGATTTACTGCATCAAAGAGATCATCATAGGTGGTCTCTACCGTCAGTCCCATTTCCTTCACATCTTCATGAAGTTTCTTTAATTCCTGTTCAAATAATGGTCTTGGTGACATTGTCTTCCTCCTTATGATCAACCGAATCGTCCGGTAATATAATCTTCTGTCTTCTTGTTCTGCGGCCGCTGGAAAATTGTCTCCGTGGACGCAAATTCAATGAGCTCTCCCAGTAAAAAGAATGCTGTATCATCAGAAACTCTGGCTGCCTGCTGCATATTATGGGTAACGACCACTACCGTATATTTTTCTTTCAGATTTTCCATTAATTCTTCAATTTTCAGTGTCGAGATCGGATCCAGGGCGGATGTTGGTTCATCCATCAAAAGTACTTCCGGTTCCACTGCAAGTGCACGCGCGATACACAAACGCTGCTGCTGGCCTCCGGAAAGTCCCAGCGCTGATTTTTTCAGGCGGTCCTTTACTTCTTCCCAGATTGCCGCTCCCTTTAAGGAATTCTCCACGATCTCATCCAGCTTTGCTTTATTCTTGATGCCGTGGATCCTCGGTCCGTAAGCAATATTGTCATAAATACTCATTGGGAAAGGATTGGGCTGCTGGAATACCATGCCGACTTTCTTTCTGAGTAGTGTCGTGTCAACCTTCGGCTGATAGATATCCTCGCCGTCCATCAATACTTTTCCTTCTATTTTTACACCGTCCACCAGATCATTCATTCTGTTTAAGCATTTCAAAAACGTGGACTTTCCACATCCGGAGGGTCCGATAAATGCTGTGACCGCATTGGGACGGATCTGCATATCAATATCCTTTAACGCATGATTGGATCCGTAATACAGGTTTAATTTCTGAGTTTCGATCTTATATTCCATGAGCGCATCCTCTCTTTACTTTCTTGCCGTAACATCAAATCTCCTGGCAAGTGTTTTTGTCAATAAGTTGATTATCAGTACGATCACTAACAATACCAGTGCAATTCCGAATGCAACCTGATACTCTGCTTTCTGCATACTCAGGTATAACTGAATCGTTAAGGTTCCTCCCGGTTCCTTGATCTTATGTAACACTCCCATTCTGGGCAGCAATGGGCTGGAACCTGCCGTAAACAACAGTGCGGCGGATTCCCCAACGATACGACCGATGGCAAGAATAACTCCGGTAATGATACCGGGCATTGCCGACGGGAGGAGGATGGTACGTATCATATACCACTTGGTTGCCCCGATGCCCAGTGCTCCGCTCCGGTAGCTTTCCGGAACCGTTTTCAGTGCCTCCTGCGTATTTCTCGTAATGAGCGGCAGGATCATCAGACTTAATGTCAGACAGCCCGTCAGTATGGAATAACCGAGCTTACAGGTATTTCCGAAAAATACCATACCGAACAGACCAAATATAATGGACGGAATTCCCGCAAGTGTCTCTGTCGTAAATTCAATCACACGTACCAGTTTTCCGGGCTTTGCATATTCATTCAGATAGATTGCCGATCCGACACCGATGGGTGTTGCAATTAAAATAGTCAGAACAATGATGTATAATGTATTCACGATATTTCCCAGAATTCCGACCGTTCCGTTTAAAACACTGGTTACAGTCGTTAAAAATTCCCAGCTGATACTTCCCACACCTTTTATAAAAACATATATCAGTATACCAACTAAGAGCAGTACGGATATGGCAGCCGAGAGGTAGATCAGGACATAAAGCGCCATGTCCGAAAAACGTTTTTTTGTACGGTAAATCGATGTCATGGTTTAGTCCTCCTTTTCCTCTGATTGAATGATCTTGGTTAAGATCAGGTTTATGATCATAATAAAGGCAAACAGCACCAGTCCAATCGTAAACAATACTTCTCTGTGAACGGTGCCTGCTCCGGAATACCCCATTTCCGCAACAATTGCAGTTGTCAGGAAACGGACAGAGTTAAACGGTAGCGGCAGATTGACACTGGAACCGGATACCAGGGTAATCGCCATAGCCTCTCCGATCGCACGACCGACACCAAGTACGATTGCTGATAAAATACCGGACTTTGCAGCCGGAATCAGAACCTTGAAAATAGTCTGTATTCTGGTTGCTCCAAGTGCCAGGGAGGACGCTTTTAGCTGTGACGGTACCGCACGAAGTGCGGATTCCGATATATTGATTACTGTCGGCAGAATCATGATTGCCAGCACCAATACTGCCGATAACAGGTTGGATCCACCTGTAAACTGGTGGGTAGTCGATCCACGGAATACCCATTTTTCCAGTCTGTACATAACCGGATTTAAAAGTAAGATACCAAGAAGTCCATAAATTACGGATGGAATTCCTGCAAGCAGTTCTACTGCCGGTTTTACAAGCACGGACAATTTTTTAGGTGCCACTTCAGCCAGAAATACTGCTGTCAGAAGTCCAATCGGAACACCGATCAGAATCGCCAGTGCGGTGCCCACAATAGAAGTCAGGATAATATATAAAATACCGTAACTGGGATCGGCTGCCGCCGGTTTCCATACTGTGCCAAAGAGGATTTCCTTTAATCCGACCTTAAATAATGCCGGACTTCCTTTCATGATCATATATATGGTAATGGACAAAACTGCTAATACCGCCATTAAAGCGCAAACGGTAAACAGGATCTGCGCTATTTTTTCCACTGTTTTTTTCTGTTTCCGGCTTCCGATTACGGAAAGCGTTTTCGGGGATTCCTGTATTGTTTTTTCTGATTGGGACATGGATTGTCTCCTCGCTTTTTTGATAGAGACGGGGCAGCCTATCCTACGTTGCTGCCCCGCTTGTTATAGGAACGGTATCCTTTCGGAACCGTAGTTTTCATTTACTAGTCAACTGTGATCAAACCAACCTGTTCAATAACTGCGCGGCCTTCATCAGACTGGATGTATGCAAACCATGCCTGTACCAGCTCGCTCTGTGCAGAGATCTCCCCAACAGTAGCCATTACGAACGGTCTGCTCAAGAAGTAGTTACCGGCCTTGATGTTCTCCACTGTCGGTGCTACGCCTTCGAGTGCAACTGCTACTACGCTGTCATCTACTGCATCAAGGGAAGCATATCCGATTGCGCCCGGAGTAGAAGCAACTTTTGCGATTACCGCACCTGTGGAATCCAGCTCGTTTGCATAAGCACAGCTGTCTTCAACACCAAGCAGTTCTTCAAAGGCACCTCTCGTACCGGAACCTGCTTCACGTCCTACAACAACGATCGGTTCATCATTTCCGCCAAGCTCGCTCCAGTTTGTGATCTCGCCTGTGTAGATGGAGATGAGCTGATCTTTTGTAAGATCCGTAACTGTATTATCGGGATCTACGATCACTGCGATACCATCGATTGCTACGATATTTTCAACTGCGCCTGCTGCCTTCTCTTCATCCTTTAATGCTCTGGAAGAGTTACCGATATCAACGCTGCCGCCGATTACTGACTCAAGGCCTGCACCTGAACCGGTAAACTCTGCGGTTACAGTCACGCCCGGATATTTTGCCATAAAGCTTTCTGCAAGTGCATTTGCCAGTTTTTCCATGGAAGTACTTCCTGCCATCTGAATGGTTCCTGACAGATCTGCCGGAGTATCGTTCTTCGTATCATTTGCAGAACCACATGCTGTTAAGCTTGCTGCTAAAAGCATTGTCGCACTCATCAGTGCAATGAGTTTTTTACTTTTTAACTTCATCATAATTTCTCCTCTTCTTTACCTGACTAATCAGTTTCTTGTTCTCTTTTGAACAACTACAGAGTAGCACGCAGAAATTTCTACTAAAATCATGATGCAGTAAAAGCTGTGTAAAATCAGAGTAAAAAAATAACCCTTAGGCAATCGCCTAAGGGCATCTTTTATAACAAAGGTGAAAAGATTCTTAATACAAACTGGATAAATCTCTGACGAAGCGGCCTGTGCAGCCATGCGGCATATTGAATTTCCTCACACTTTTCAAGCGTATCCAAGAAATCCTGTTTGATATCCAGAACTGCCTGGCTTCCACTCATTAAAACCGCGCATTCATAATGCAGGTAAAAGCTTCTGTAGTCCATGTTAATGGATCCACAAAGTGCCATCTCATCATCTGCGACCACATTTTTTGCATGAATAAAACCGGGCTGATACTCATAGATGTGTACACCCTTTTTCATCAATTCCCCATAATTGGAAACCGTTACCATATACACATACCATTTATCATAGATATGCGGCGTAATGATGCGCACATCAACCCCACTTTCCGCTGCACGGCCAAGATCCTCCACCATTCCCTGATCCAGTACCAGATACGGGGTTGTAATATAGATATAATCCCGTGCCTTGTTGATCATGTGGGTATAAGTCTCTTCTGCCGGATTCTTTGGATTATTGGCCGGACCGTCTGCAAGCGGCTGAACGATTCCTTCTGCCAGTACACTTCCTGTCGGTTTATACAATGTGTAATCCAGGTCTCCGGTACCTTCCGCAATCTCCCACATCTCTAAGAAAAAGCAGGTCAGGGAATATACGCCCTCACCTTCCAGCCTGACAGCAGAATCTTTCCAGTGTCCGAATCGTACAATCTCATTTACATATTCATCTGCAATGTTGATCCCACCCGTATATCCGATATTTCCGTCTATCACGGTAATCTTCTGGTGGTTTCTGTAATTGAAAGAAATTCTGGAGATATCCTTATGAATCGGTGCAAATTCAGCAAAGGTAATACCGTTTTTACGCAGATCTTCCCGAAACTCCCTGGTATTAATAAAAATACAGCCAAAATCATCCATCAGCAGACGGACTTCCACGCCTTCTTTTACTTTCTGCTTTAACAGTTCATACAATCCCTGCCAGAATACACCATCGGATATGATAAAATATTCCAGAAAAATGTAGGATTTGGCATTTCGGATATCCTCAAACATTGCATCCCGCATTTTTTCACCAATATCATAATAGGTGACTTTTGTATTCTCATATAACGGGAATCCCTGTCTTGCCAGATAACGTGTAATCTGCACTTTATTGGGATGAACCTGTTTAAATTTATCTAACACATGGGAATCTGTTTTCAGACTGTCCAGCATCTTCGTATCCACTTCACGGAAATGCCGGTTTCCCTTGCTGTTTGTCCGCTTGCGTCCCCACATGGTATATAGGAAAAATCCGACAACCGGCACTGCAAGTACGATAATAATCCAGAATTTCTTATAGGCTTCTCCGTCATTAACAAGTCCGAAGATCAGTATAACGCTGATAACCTCGATCAGAAAATACAGCCATATTGCATGAAACTGCATGTAATATACCAATAGCAGCATCAGCGCCAGCTGTAACAATACAGCAATTGCCACCATCGCCGCTCTGGTCAATCCGGAAATTCTTTTTTTCAGAATGTGTTTCTTTGCCCGCTTGTCCATATTTCCCTCACTTCCAAATCATTTTCACATCGTTTTTTATCTGTTGGCATTTACTGTTGTGGTACACCCGTTGGTACAACGCGGATTTCTGTATAGATCTTTGCCAGTTTTTCGTCCGTATAGTAACCATCCACCCATATATCCAATGTACTGCGCGCCGGTAACCCCAGACGTCTTTCCTGCTGTCTGAGCGAAACTTTCACGGAAAACAGGCAGTCAAGCAACAGAAAAACCGCAAGGCTGACTCCCAGGATCCTTCCGGCATTGGATTTCATCCTGTCTATTGCTTTCGAAAACTGTGGGTACAGTACTTTTATAAACAGAACACCCAGAAATCCCCACATAATCGTGAATTTCAGGCATATTCTCCCGTTCAGATTAAATGGCTGTTTACTGTAATTCCATGCTCTGGTTCCTAAAATATGTTCCATGGCATAGGAACAAAGATACTCAAATGCGCTCAACGATACTGCACTGATCGCCCATATCTTCTTCCAATCCTGATTTTTGAAACGATACAACAGGATTGTCAGCATCACAAAACCAATACCGTAGATCGGTGAAAACGGTCCGATCAGTACCCCCTGACGATTGATCAGATGCCCTCTCAGATAGTAATACCAGATGGTTTCTCCCAGATAACCTGCCAGTGAGCCTAAGACAAACATCCAGCAGAGTTTGTACATTCCCGACGGACACGATTCCCATCCCGTCCGTTGTCTCTGCTCTAACAGACTTCCACTCTGTTTTTGTTCTTTCATAAATCCCTTTTCCTCATATGTTCTTGAATGTTTTATTATAGCATGATTTTATTTTGTTCACAACGCAACTTCTATGTGATTTCAAAATTTAATAAAATATTATCGTTGACAATCCTGCTTTTTTAGTGTATCATTCTATAAGTCTGAACGGTATATTCTGTAGCAGACAGATAAATCGATGCGTGGCTCAGCTTGGTAGAGCGCTACGTTCGGGACGTAGAGGTCGCAGGTTCGAATCCTGTCGCATCGACTTTTTATTCTCCGGAATCCGGAGGATTTTTTTTGCATTAAAACACTTAAAAATCCGGGCACACTCCTTCACAAAGTGTGTCCGGATTCCTGTTTTTTCTAAAATCAGTCCAGATTGATATGTTTCTTCACAATAAAAGCCGTGATCAGATATTCAATCACCGCATACACTGCATATGTGAGCAGAATGGGCCATATAATCCGGGGTGCTCCTGTAGCACTGTTGGAAAAATATTCTGTTTCCTGTGAATAAGTCACTGTGATCCTTACCATAAACAGATTCATCCACCGGATCAGCAGGATGGATGAAATGATCTGCTGCACAAAGTAGATGCCGATTCCGAAACCAATCGCCGCACCAATCTTATGCTGGTTAAACAACTGTCCCAATGATAATGCTGCATATACCATGCCAAGCAGATTCAGGTACCCCAGCACTACCAGCAGAAGGAGGATTCCCAAAGTAGCACAAAATCCATATCCAAATGCATCCTTACATATATGATTCAAGCCCTGCAAAGTCATCTGTCTAAAAAATTCCATGACTGTTTCACTGTCCCTGACAAAGGCAAGTGCACCGATACTGAGTAAGAATAAAATTCCGCTTAGAAGCAGCCATACCAGGCTCGTAATCAGTTTTACATTCAGGTTTGCAAGCGATGATACCGGTATGGTATGTGTCAGGTATCCCTGATCGGAATACATCGTCTTATAAAATCTTCCGCACAGGAAGATGAAGGTTACAATAAACAGGGCTGCAATTGCAAATACATAGCTTAATATAAATATCCTAGCCATAACCTGACCGATTTTTCCGTTACTAAATACATCCACGCCCAAAACCAGACAGCCCAAAACAGTTGCTGCAATCACAACGGCATAGATTGTTACCATCGTTTTCCAGGTACATTTAAATTCATTCTGAAATAATTTTCCTAACATCTGAATACCTCCCTAAACAATGCATCTACAGACATGTTCTTTTCTGCACGGATTTCTTCTACCGATGACGTCAGCTTGATCTGACCGTTCTGAATAAAAATAACTTCATCCAGAATATTTTCAATATCTGCGATCAGGTGCGTGGAGATGATAATGGAAGCATTCTGATCATAGTTATTCAGGATAACATTCAGGATATAATCCCTTGCCGCCGGATCAACACCGGCGATCGGCTCATCCAGTATATACAGATCTGCCCTGCGGCTCATAACTAAGATCAGCTGCACTTTTTCCTTGGTTCCCTTCGACATGGATTTTAACCTGTCCTTCGGATTAATCGATAACTTTGCCAGCATATCATAGGCACGGTTTTCATCAAAATCATCATAGAATTTTTTGAAAAAACCAATCACATCGCATACACGCTGATTCATGTTCAGATAAGTATGATCCGGCAGGTAGGATACTACTTTTTTACTCTCTATACTAATTGGATTTCCTTCTACCGTGATTTCTCCTGAAGTCGGTGTTAAAAGCCCATTGATAATCTTGATCAGCGTCGTTTTTCCACTTCCGTTGGGACCGAGTAATCCAACGATATGCCCACTTTCGATCCTCAAACTGACCTGATCCAGTGCCGTTACCTTTCCGTAACGCTTGGTCAGGTTCTTACATTCCAATAATGTACTCATGCATTCTCCCCCTTTGCTGCTTCTGACATCATTTCCAACGTTTCCTCTTTGCTGTAACCGATTCTCTGCATATTCAGCAAAAAAGTATCCATCGTCTGTTTCGCATGCTCTTTCTTCAACTGTTCAATCATATTCTGATCCTCTGTGATAAAACGTCCACTTGTCCGCTGTGTATAGACCAGCCCCGATCTTTCCAGTTCCGCAAGCGCTTTCTGCATCGTGTTTGGGTTTACAGCCGCTTCCATTGCAAGATCCCGTACGGAAGGAAGCTTATCTCCCGGCTGATATTTGCCTGACAGGATCTGCATCTGGATCCGCTCAACGATCTGGATAAAAATCGGTCTGTCCGAATCAAGATTCCATGGCATGCTACCACCTCTCCTTTCTTTTTCCATATTATTCTATGACATGTCGATCTGTTTTGTACCGCTGTACTAGCCAGATAATACACTAATACAATAGTGTTGTCAACACTTTTATAAAAAAAACAGGGACCATGATCTCCTCAGATCACTGTCCCGTATATACAGCCAGTCCGCACATTGTCCGCGCCATATGATAAGAATCTACACAGACCCTGCTTTCTTCCATCAATATCATGCATCTTTTTGCTTCCGGCAGATCCGATAATTCACAGATCGCCATAAGATCGGTCAGCAAATAATCCTGCAGGGAATACCTGTCATCATCAGAAACATAACCATCCGCGGAAGATGGCACAGGTGTTAATAAAGCCTCATCCATCCATACCCGGTGTACCAGCTCCTGCACGGTTTCCTGCGTGGATACCTCACAAAACTGCTGCCATGCCTGCATCAATTCTTCCGCATAGTCTGTCTTGAATACTGCCAGAATCCCACGGTCACCGCTTTTCTCTGCTTCTGACACAAATCCGTCAACAATTACCTCTGCAAGAGATGTCTGTCCAATCGAAGGATCTTCGGACAATGCTTCCAGCAGATTCGTATATTGCCAGCCATAGGCCGGTTCATAATCTTCTGAAACTACCAGATAATCACAGCAGTTTCTCAGTGCATAGACTGTCTCAAGCGTTCCCGTCAGACACACATCAAACCCGATCCATTCTATCCAAAATCCGGCTTCTGTTTCCGCAGACTGTATGGCATCCGCCATATCATCCCAGCTCATTGCTTTCAGGACGTCCCGGTACTCATCCATACCATAGCCGATCTGAGGTCCCCTGCCATGTCCCCATAAAATCAGCATATACCGGTCTGCCGGAGCTTCTTTACCCGCAAACAGCAAAAAATTCTTAAGTGTCTCTGCATCCGTCATATCCTGCTGCATGCCGGTATCTTCTATCAATTCCAGTTCCGACTCTGTAATACGGTATCTCTGCGTCGTCTGTGTTGAAATATCCGGATTTGCCCAATGACTTGTGCCTCCGGTTTGTATCAGAACCGTTACCCGGTCAGAAAGTTCCGCTGCCAGCATCTGTTCCATATCATACTGGGCAAAAGGTTCCTCTCCGGACTCCAGAGTAGCTGCATCCATATAGATCATAACCGTTACTGTTGTATCCGTATCCTGTCCGGGCCGCTCTGTTCCTTTTTCTGTTTCCCATGGATCTGCTGTATCTGTCCTGCCCCACCCCAACAGGTACACACATAGCAGTAAAAGACTTAACAGCCGTTTCATAATTCTTCATCCGCAATAAATGTATCGATTACCTTTACGATTCCATCTTCATCATTGGAATCAGTAATAAAATCCGCCGCTTCCTTCACAACAGGCTGCGCATTTGCCATGGCAACGCCAACTCCCGCAAAAGAAATCATAGAGATATCATTAAATCCGTCCCCACAGCAGATCGCATCTTCCTTCGTCATTCCCACAGAAGACAACATATGCTCCAGGGAAGTTGCTTTATCGACGTTTTTCGGCATGATCTCTATGAAAAATTCTGCCGAACGGTAGATGCTTAAGATATCACCGAATCGCTCATTCAGTTCTTTTTCATAGATCTCTGCCTGTTCCGGCGGCGCTGTCATCAGGCACTTATTCAGATCATACTCGGATACCAGATCCACAAAGCTGTTCACCTGACGCATCGGCATATGATTAATTCTTGACTCAATCTCCATATAGGAATCGATCCTTGTACCCGCTACAATCTCATCTCCCAGATAAGTCACCAGACCACAGTCATGTGTCTGTGCATACTGAAAAAGCTGCGGCAGCACATTTTTCGGCAGGATCCTCTGATAGACGATCTCGCCCGTTTTACAGTTGATAATCCTTCCACCGTTAAAAGAAAGCAGATACCCACCATATTTTTCAAGCTCCAGCTCTCTGGCAAAATCTTCCATGCCGTGTGTCGGGCGGCCGCTTGCCAGAATCACCTTATGTCCACGTTCCTCGATATGCAGAATTCCTTCCTTTGTCTTTGGGGTGATTTCTTTTTGGGAGTTTGTCAATGTTCCGTCAATATCCAGTACCAATACCTTTGTCTTCATGCTGTAACTTCCTTTTTGTTTATAGAAAAGAGAGTATACTCTTTTCTTCTAAGAGTATACTCTCATGTTTTTATGATTTCGTAAAGCTGTTTTACTGTGCTGCCGGATGTTCTTCCGGATGTTTTGCATATAACACCTTCAGAATAATGGGTGTCGTTATGGAAGATATGATGATTAACAGGATCACGGCAGTAAAATAGATCGGAGACATCAGTCCGACTGCCAGTCCTTTCTGGGCTACGATCAGGGCGACCTCTCCTCTGGTCATCATGCCAACGCCGATCTTCAGGGAATCACCCCAGTTAAAGCCTCCCACCTTTGCCATCAGACCACAGCCAATGATCTTACAGATCAGGGCAACGATTACAAATCCGATTGCAAATAACAGAATCGACACATTCATACCACTGATATCCGTTTTCAGACCGATAGAAGCAAAGAACACCGGACCAAACAACATATAGGAATTGATATCCATTTTTTCCGCAATATATTTGGAATCACGAATATTACAAAGAATAATACCTGCAACGAATGCACCTGTGATATCGGCAATACCGAAATATTTTTCCGCAACATATGCCATACCAAGACACAGTGCCAGTCCCGCGATAGGAATTCGTCTGGTATGGGGATAGCGCTGATCCACTTTTTTGAATACCTTATAAAAGATGAATCCCACGATCAATGCAAAAATGAAGAAAAGAATCGTCTGGATCACGACCTTGCCGGGTTTGACATCCGGATCCTTCATGGCAATCACAAAGGTGAGTACGATAATACCAATGACATCATCGATGATCGCTGCAGACATGATCGTTGTTCCGACTCTGCCAGACAGATGCCCAAGTTCACGCAGTGCCTGAACGGTAATGCTTACCGAGGTTGCCGTCATGATACAGCCGATAAATACTGCCTTGAGGAACTGCTCACTGCCGACTGCACCCCAGCCGTAGAAGCAGGAATACAGGATCGTTCCGCCCACCAGAGGAACAAATACACCGCTGCAGGCGATCAGAAATGCAATAAATCCGGTTTTTTTCATTTCCTTCAGATCCGTTTCCAGTCCTGCGGAAAACATCAGAAGAACAACTCCGATTTCAGCCATCTGACTTAAGAAATCTGTCTGTCCGACCAGACCCAGTACACTCGGTCCGATCAGGAGTCCGGCTATGATTTCCCCGGCTACCTGCGGCACTCTGATCTTGCGCGCCACCAGACCGAAGAATTTTGCTACAATAATAATAATCGCAAGGTCTTTAAAAACTGCATATGTTTCCATACTACCCCTCATTTCCATGTCTAACTGCCATTGTGGCAATTATCAATTCAACTTTATGTCTACAATTTTGCATTCTATCACACCTTTTGACAAAAGCACAGAAAAAATGATAATTTTTTGCAAAATAATACGTTTTCTTTATGTTTTTTCAGAATAGGCATGGAAGTTCTCTGTCAGAAGCTATATAGTACAGATATGAACGAAAAAAATTTTATTGATCCTGCGCTGTTTTCCAGCGCCTGTGACTATGTAAAGCACCTGGAAAAAGGTGCCATGGGAATCGGCACCTTAAGTGAAAAGACCATTCACGCCGTACTGAAATATTATTATGCACCGGATCCTGCCTATCATGAAAGAAAAGTAGGCTCCTTTGTTGCGGACATCATGATGGACGGGGAAATCTATGAGATCCAGACCCGTAATTTTAATAATCTCCGCCGCAAGCTGGATGCTTTTTTGCCGGAACATGAAGTTACGATTATCTATCCGGTCGCTCACACCAAATGGCTGTCATGGATCGATCCACAGACAGGTGAGGTGGGAAAACCACATAAGTCCCCCAAAACGGGTACGGTTTTCCACATAATTCCCGAGCTGTATAAGATTAAGATGTATCTGGCTAATGAGCACCTGCATTTTACAATTCCCCTGATCGATGTACAGGAGACGCGCCTGTTAAACGGCTGGAGTTATGATAAAAAACGTGGTTCCAGCAGAAATGACGGGATCCCGGTCGGGATCTACGACGAGCTGCATATCAATACCCGTGCGGATTACGCCATCCTGCTTCCAGACGGACTTCCCAATGTTTTCACAGTCAGGGACTATCATACGGCTGCGCATGTATCCGAAAACATTGCTTCTACAGGATTAAATATCCTTTTTTCACTCGGGCTTGTAAAGCGCGTCGGTAAAAAAGGGAATGCTTACCTATATAATATAGAAGAAAAACCAGAGTGAGCGATCGCTCGGAAATGAGGATTGTTATGACAATTGAAAAAGCAACTGCAAAAGACTTTCTGCATTTTGTAAAATATGCAACCTCTCCGTTTCAGGTTGTGGAAGAATCCAGAACCCTGTTAAACGAAGCCGGATTTGAAGAATTGGACTTCGGGCAGCCCTGGTCGCTGAACCCCGGAGCCTCCTATTATACGGTTCCTTATGGCACAACGCTATATGCCTTTTCCATTGGGAAGGAATTTGATGAGGGAGACAGTATCCATATCGCATCCGCCCATACGGATCATCCCTGCCTGAGAATAAAACCCAAGGCAGAAATGTATGATCATGGCTACCTGAAGCTGGATGTGGAATTCTACGGCGGCGCATCCATCATGACCTGGCTGGATCGTCCTTTATCCATTGCCGGTAAGGTCACGATGAAAAGCGGCGATATCTATCATCCCTTTACACGCCTTGTGGATTTCCGCCGACCGCTCTTAACCATTCCTTCTCTCGCCGTCCATATGACGCGCGATAATACCAAAAGCGGTGACTACAACAAGCAGACAGAAATGCTTCCCATCATCGGCATGTTATCCGAACAACTGGAAAAGGATTCCTATTTTATAGATCTGCTTGCAAAAGAATGTAAGGTAAAAGCTTCCGATATTCTGGATTTTGACCTCTATATCTACAATGCCGAGGAAGGCTGTCTGCTTGGTATGCAACAGGAGTTTCTCAGTGCCCCGAGACTGGATAATCTGACTTCCTGCTATGCCTGTCTGACAGCGATCACTGCCTCCAGTGTCATGACAGAAATCTCTGACCGGCTCAATCTGATCGCTCTTTTTGACAATGAAGAAATCGGCAGCCGTACCAAACAGGGGGCGGATTCCATGATCACGAATCTGCTTCTGCAGAAGATCTATGCCGGACTGGACTATAATCCGGTTCGTCTGACGGACAGCCTGTTCCACAGCATGATGCTCTCACTGGATGTTGCCCATGCCTACCATCCGAATTTTCCACAGAAAAATGACCCCAATCTGATCGTTACCTGTGGTCAGGGTCCTGCTCTTAAATTAAGCTACTGTCAGCGCTATGCAACCGATACAGAAGCGATCGGCATGATCGAGCAGCTCTGTCAGGCAAATGAGATTCCTTATCAGAAATATGTAAACCGCTCCGATATTACCGGCGGAAGTACGCTCGGCACGATCCTTTCCGCCTATCTCCCCATCAAAACCGTTGATATCGGGATCGGCATTCTTGCCATGCACTCTGCAAGAGAATTTATGGGCACTGCCGACCAGACTGCGCTGAATACACTGGTGTATTGCTTTTTCCTGTAAAAAGCGTTTTCTGGATTATCTACCATATCGATCATAAAAAGGATGAACACTGAGCGAAAACAAATGGTTTCTATGGCATAAGAGAAATTGCCTTCGCGAAGTGTCCGGAAATGAGGATTTTTATGAAACTTATTTTTATCAGACATGCAGAACCGGATTATGCACATGATTCTCTGACAGAAAAAGGATTCCGGGAAGCACGCATTCTCTCGGAACGTACAAAAAACTGGCGCGTAACACAATTTTACTGTTCCCCACTGGGACGCGCGCAGGCAACCGCAAAGCCGACACTGGATGCCCACCACGTAACACTGACCACTGTATACCCTGATCCGGCTCCCGATGTGATCCTGCAGCCGGATGCTTCCAAAGCGATCGTCTATCCCTGGCTTCGCGAGCTTCATGCGCCCGTAGATCCATCGCTTCATCCCACGGGCAAGCAGATTCCATGGGATCTCACTCCCGAATATCTGAATGCCAATCCGATCCTGCTTGATCAGGATCATTGGTGGGAAGCGCCCCTGATGCAAAGCTGTGATATGAAGCAGCAATATGACTGGATCAGTAACGGTATAGACAGGTTGCTTGCTGTACATGGCTATACAAGAGACAGCATGTATTATAAAACTGACGGCTCATCTCCAGCCAGTGATGCTTTTATGGAATATAACGGCGCAACGATTGCGCATCTGCAAAACGCTGATCAGGAAGAACCGGTCATCGTCATTTTCTGCCACCTTGCCGTGATGATGATAATGATGTCCCACTTACTCCATACCTCACCGCACACCCTGTTACACGGTATCTTTGTTCCGCCTGCTTCGGTTACGGTTCTCTCAACCGAGGAACGGGTTCCGGGACACGCCTGCTTCCGGGCACAGATGATCGGTGATACCTCACACTTCCGGTTTGCCGGTGAACCCGTATCTTATTACGGTGGGTTTGCAGCTCCTTTTCAGGGCTGACCTTTTTCACTGTGCTGCAACAACAGCAAAAAATACAAGATCTTTATCCGTATCATTGATCAGAGTATGACTGTGTCCTTTCGGGCAGTAATGGCAGCAGCCGGGATATACACGTTCCTCCACTCCGTCATAGACAGCTTTCCCTTCCCCTTCCAGGATATAAATGATCTCACTTCCGTCTTCATGTGTATGGAACCCGATTGATGCCCCCGGTATCAGGGTTCCGTGCATGATACGATTCTGTTCGTCCGTATACATTCTGGCACGATATTCTTTTTCTCCGCCTTTGAATCCCGGCAGTACTTTTTCTTCCATGGATCTAAAATCAATGATCATTGTCCTGTCTCCTTCTTTTATATTGATCTCAGTATAACTGCGGTTTCCTTGCTGTGCAATATAATTGCAATATAATTCACAGATAAGTGGCTGTCTTTTTTCGCGAATTGTATTATAATCTACTCGTATACAGAATGAATAGGAGGTATCTGTTATGCCGGAACAAAAACCCATGACTGATAAAGAATTAAAAGTAGAACGCTATAGAGAAGCAAATAAGTCTGTGATCCCCGGACAGATTGTTTTCGCCGGTTCCTCTCTGATGGAGATGTTTCCGATCAACAAGCTGTTGGATGCACACAATGATAAAACGATCATCTATAACCGGGGTATCGGCGGATTCGTCTCAAAAGAACTCCTGGATGCACTGGATGTATGTGTTCTCCAGTTAAAGCCATCCAGAATCTTTATTAACATCGGTACCAACGACCTGAGTAACCCGGACATCTCCATCTCAGAATTGATGGACTGTTATGACCGAATCATTACAAAGATCGAAGCTGCGCTTCCCGGTGTGGAGATTTACTTCATGGCATATTATCCTATTAACTATGAAGCTGCTGCAGAGAATATGAAAGCGTGCCTTAAAATCCGCACAAACGAAAAGATCAATCTTGCAAATGCCGAAGTTGAAAAACTGGCTCATAAACATGGGCAGAAATACATTGATGTAAACAAAAACCTGAAGGATGCGCAGGGACGTCTGAAAGCAGAATATACCATCGAAGGCATGCACATTAAAGAAATCGGTTATGCTGCCATCTATGATGACCTCATGGCATATGTCAAAGAACCGAAATGGAAACATTAAAGAATCGCTCAAATTTACACTAAAATACAAACTGGATCAACAGCATATAACAGATCGTTCCGCCCGCAATGGACAGGAGCATCTGACGTTTCCATAAATGGAGCATTACAACCAACGCTATGGAGATCTGTTCCAGAATTCCATGGTTTCCCGCAAAGATGCTGACATTTTTGAGGCAATATATGATAAGCAGTCCAAAAACTGCTGCCGGCAATACTTTTCCAAGATACTGTATATATTTCGGTGTCGGTTTTCCTGCAGGAAAGACCAAAAATGGCAAAAAACGGGTTACCATGGTTCCGAATACGACCACTGCTATGATAATGATCTGCTGTGTTATACTCATCATGCTGGTTCACCGCCTTTCTCAAGAGGTTTCTGAAGTAATGTGAGAACACACAGGATTGCAAGCATGGAGGGAATCATGAAACGGTCCGCTCCAAACAGGATCAGGCATAACAGAGAAATTGCCAATCCAAGAATTGCACTTGTATGCTTCTTTTCCTTCATCCACTGCTCCATGAATATGACCACAAACATAGCAGTCATCACAAAGTCCAGTCCCTCCGTATTGAAATGGATCAGAGAACCGAATATGCCTCCAAGCGTCGCTCCAAACACCCAGTAACACTGATTCAACAGGGTAACAAAAAAATAAAACCATCCTTTATCCACATCTTCCGGAATATCTGCAGTATAGTTTACCGAGAAACTCTCATCACACATTCCATAGATCAGATAGCACTTCTTAAGCCCGGTTCCTTTATATTTGTCAAGCATGGATATGCCGTAAAATAAATGTCTTGCATTGATCATGATCGTCATCAGAAATGCCTGAAGCGGATTAAACACACCCAACAGCATATTCACAGTTACAAATTCCATGGATCCTGCAAAGATCGTCATACTCATCAGCATCGGATAGATAAATGAAAATCCCGATACATTCATATAGATCCCGTATGTCATTCCCAAAAAACAAAATCCGGCAAAGATCGGAATGGTATACGGAAACGCAGCTCCTAATGCCCGCCTTTTCATGTGCTTTCTTCTCCTGTATTATCGTATTATCCCTTATCTTTTGTATTACTATTGTGATTAGCTGTATGTACTTTGCGGTGCAGCATTGATATCAGTAACAAGCAGGTGCTTCAGAGCGGTCGGTACTTAGCGATCGTACTTTACAGCAACAATCTTTTCGTTGCTGTTTTGATCGCTTATGTACCGCTACCAGCGATGAGCAGCGAGAGCGTGCCTGCGGTTACTGATATCAATGCTGCACCGCAAAGCACACACCACCAAGCACAACATATGTGTCAAAACCATTCCATACTATAGCACACACCCTTTATTTTGCGCAAGAATCAAACTCTAACATATAATCGCGGTAACGGAGGGCACAGAGATTTCTCTGGCAGTGATAGTTTTCACGTTCTTTGATGGCAATGGTTCTGAAAAATGTCTTCCACAGGTTTTCATACCCGGCATTTTCACAGGTACTAAAGATCCGGCTGATGGCTTCCTTTGTAAGCGGTGCCAGAAACCAGGGACTTCGCTTCTGATGGAACAGTCCCATTCCATGAACCTCGTCAATAATCACAAAATGCTCTTCCGGAAACCGGTCTGAAAAATGCTCGGCAAGCAACGGCAGAACCTGATTTTTCGGTCGGATCTTGCCAATCAGTATCCCATTGTCCGAATCATGGAACCGCAGAAATTCCCGGAAGGAATGGGATTCATTGCTGACATTTCTCTGCAGTTCGAATATCCGGCATACCTCCTTCCTTGCGTGCATATACACAACGGGCTCACCATACCGGAACCCAAGCTTTAAAAAGCGATAGATCGCATCGATCTTATCCTGTTCATATGATAAGGAAGCCAGATACATCATATCATAAGCGTCCCTTGAGATTTTTCTGCTGACGGACCGCGCGACCTTGACCGCCTTAGCCTCATCCGTCTGTACATACACGTAATCAGAAAACAATTCATATTCATGCATTCTCTCTGTCCGTAATTTCAATCGGTCATCCGGAATATGCGCTGCCCACGCATCATAGATCTCTGTAAAAACACCGTCCGGTGTATCCTCACACAGATAAATCTTCTGGTTTACATTGATATCCATTTTCATACTCCTACTTCGCCATTGCAAGTGCAAGCGGACTCTGGTCATCAAACAGGGAGAGCTGGCGGAATGTGGTATGATATTCCAATTCCCAGTTTTTCTTCCGGTCAAGATCCAGAATCTGCCTTGTAATGTAATCTTCATCTATTTTGGTCGCATACATCATTTTTCCATTACAGGTTATAAAATAATGCGCCCGTTTCAACACCACGCCAATCCGTTTTAAATGTTCAAAATCCAGTTTTGTGCTTCTCCTTGCCTGCACAATGCGTCTTGCAGATTTAACACCAATACCCGGTATCCGAAGCAGCATATCATATGGCACACGGTTGATCTCCATCGGAAAATACTCCAGATGTCTCAGTGCCCATTCACATTTCGGATCCAGATATACATTAAAGTTCGGCTTCTCCGGTGATAACAGCTCGTCTGCCTGAAAACCGTAAAAACGCAACAACCAGTCCGCCTGATACAATCTATGTTCTCTTAATAGCGGTGGTTTGCTTCCGACCTGTGGGAGCATACTGTCTTCATTTAATGCAATATACGCCGAATAAAATACTCTCTTTAAATCGAATTTTCGATAAAGCGCCTCCGCCACAGCCATGATCTGATAATCATTTTCGGGTGTAGCTCCTATGATCATCTGCGTGCTCTGTCCCGCCGGAACGAATTGCTTTCCGGGTTCCCTGATCGCAAGATCACTTTTTCCAGATTCCCCAATCGCAAGATCCGTCTTTCCGGATTGTTTTCGTGGCAAAAGTATCTCCGTTTTTTTCGCCGCGCCGTTTTTCCCGGATCCGTCTGCTTCAGACAGCTGCCCGCTTCTCCCTGTCCGGTTTAACCCCCTGTCCGGGTCAGGAAGCTCAAATCCCCACCGATTTCCGTCCGTTCCTATTAAGCGGCTGACCGACTGCGCTCCATGATAGCGGTTCTCGGAGATACCGATCTGGATCTGCCGCATCGGTTTTAAAATCGTATCCCTCGTCTTATTCGGCGCCAGCTTTTTCAACCCCTCGGCTGTCGGCAATTCCAGATTGGTACTCATACGGTCCGCCAGCAGACCGACTGCCGCTATTAATTCCGGTGCCGCTCCGGGTACTGCCTTTACATGGATATAACCATTAAAATGCCGTTTTTCCCTTAACATTCTGAGTGCAATATAGATCTGTTCCATCGTCTCTGTCGGATTGTGCCGTACCCCCGAACTTAAGAACAATCCTTCAATATAGTTTCTACGATAAAACTGCATCGTAAGTTCACAGATCTCCTCCGACGTAAAAGAAGTCCTCACCGTATCATTTGACTTACGGTTAATGCAATATTTGCAGTCATACACACATTCGTTTGTATATAAAATCTTCAGCAAAGAGATACATCTTCCATCCGCTGCAAAGCTGTGACAGATTCCACAGGCAGCGGTATTCCCCATGCTTCCCTCCCTGCCCTTTCGCTCCACACCGCTCGATGTGCAGGCAACATCATATTTTGCTGCATCTGACAGGATCTCCAGCTTTTTTTCGATTGGAAGATTCTCTATGATCGTCATAATACATTCCTCTTTTTCAACCACTTATACTAAAAATACAAACATATGTTCCGAATATATGTTCTATTATAATTACCTGATCTCCTTTTTGCAAGGCATTTCAGATATTTTCTATTGCATCTTCTATTGTTTTTTTATCATTCTGGAAAAATTAGCCGTGCTGAAAAACAGAAACGATTAAGAAATACTTTTTGCAAATAATAAGTGGCTACCGGGATATCCATGTATTGTAAACGGACCGTTTGCAACCGCCGGTACTTATCGGGTGTATTTCAAGCCGATTATGTACCGTTGCGGCTGCACCGAGCGAGAGCGTGTCCGTGTCAATACATCGATATTCCCCAGCCACTTACCACCTGCAAAAAGCATTCATTGAAAAGTGCCGGTTATTGCCAGACACTATTTTGACATTACCACATCGATGGACCTCATACAGTCCGAATAGACCCTTCGGAAATAGAGGATCTCCGCGATCGCCGTAATGCTCCATGAGAACGCATACAGCAGATACAGAGATGTGATCGTTCCAAAATATGCAAATACCGTATAGATCCACAGAATACGGAACACGCAGGAACCCATGATAACGATAATAGTCGGAACAATACTTTTCCCAAGTCCTCTGGATGCTGCGATCGTGCAATCCATAAACGCAGAGATTGCATAGGAACAGCTCATGATAGTCAATCGTTTCATTCCTGCTTCGATTACCGCAGTATCTTTCGTAAATAACGATAAAAACGGATGTCCGAAGCATGCGATCAGCAATCCCATACAAAGACCGATTCCGAAAGAATATGCCAGACTGATCCAATAACTTTTAAGGATACGGCTTTTCTTTTTTGCACCAAGATTTTGTCCGATAAAGCTGCCGCAGGCAGTATAAAAAGCTGCCATGACGTCATATACCAGAGAATCCGCATTCGCTGCAGCTGCATTACCTGATACCATGGTTGCACTAAAGGAATTAACACCCATTTGTACAAAGAGATTAGCAAACTGGAAGATACCGTTCTGTAATCCCGAAGGAATGCCAAGATTTAAGATACTATGTACCTTATCCTTATAAAAACGCAGTTCTGCAAACCGCAGACCGTAGTCTTCCTTACTCTTAAAAAGTGTCCCCATCACCAGAACCGCCGACACATATTGTGATATCACGCTTGCGGTTGCAACACCTGCAACATCCATTTTACAGACAATCACAAAAAAAAGATTCAGTATCACATTGATCACGCCTGCTGCCGACAGATAATACAATGGGCGCTTCGTATCTCCTGCCGCACTTAACACTGCATTTCCGTAATTATAGGCAGCCAGCGCGGGCATACCCAGAAAATAGATTCTCAAATATAATGCGGCACCATCAATCAATTCATCCTTTGTATGTAGCAGTGTTAAAATATCTCTTGCAAAAAATATACCGATAAACAAAATAATTACGCCACAGATCAGGCTGACTAAAGCCGCCGTATGAATGGTCTCCCGCAGTTCTTTCCGGTTACCGGAACCGATATGAAGCGCCGCAAGTACATTAATTCCACCGGCAAGTCCGATCAGAAACGTAGTAAAAAGTGTGACCAGAGTGGTCGTGGAACCCACTGCTCCAAGTGAACCCGGTCCTGCAAAACGTCCTATCACTGCAATGTCTGCCATATTAAACAAAACCTGGAGCAGATTGGAGAGCATCAGGGGAATACTGAATATCAGAATCTGCCTGCCCAAGGGTCCCGTACATAAATCCATTTCGTGTTTCTTTTTCATATTTCCACCAGTTTTCTATCAAATTCGCTCACTCATTATAACAGCCTTATGTTAAATAGCAATTAGTTTTAATCTTTTTCTATTGTATATCCGTACTTTTCACAACCTTTTCACACATTTGAATGAAAGAAAGAGTATAGTATATTTATGGTTTTTGTGCTATTATGCCAATGAGGAGGATACATTACCATGAAAAAAACGAATACATCATATTCCAGTAAGAGCGCAACAAAGCGTGAACAGCGTAAACACGAAGTTGCGGCACAGAAAACAAAGAAGAAAATATGGAAAGGCATTGGAATTGCTCTTGCCGTATGTGTATGTTTATTTGTGATCTATCTGATTGCAGACGAGATCATTTACCGTACAAACAGAACCACTCCAAGCAGCGATTACAGTTCCATGCTGACTGAGGACGGAAAACTCGACGGTATTGCAGTAAATGACTATGTAGTTGACAAAAACTTTGAAAATATGGTCGTTCCGGCGGATGAGCTTGCTTATTCCGATGAAGATCTTCAGACCGAACTGGATAAACTGACCAAGGACAATCCAAATCTTGATACGGATGCTTCCCTGACAGTGGAAAGCGGCTCTGAAATCAGTCTTGATTATACCGGTTATATCGACGGTGTTGCTTTTGAAAACGGTTCTACAAACGGAAACAGTGAAAAAGTAGTCATTGGATCCGGTTCCTATATTGACGGCTTTGAGGATCAGTTAATTGGTGCCCATCCCGGTGAAACCGTTACAGTAAATGTGACCTATCCCGATGATTACTCCAACAATGCAGACCTTGCCGGAAAAGATGCAACTTTTGAAGTTGTTATAAATGGTATCTATTATACGCCTGAATTTGACGATGCATTTGTACAGGCTCATTTATCCGACTATGCAAGCACTGCAGAAGAATACAAGGATTATCTGAGACAACAGCATTATCAGGAAAATCTGGAATCCTATATTAAGACCTACATTGAAGATCACGCAAAACTCCGTTCTTATCCGAAAACCTATGTTAATCTCTTAAAATCTTTACAGCGTTATGCGGATGAGACCACTTATGCAAGCTACAACAGTTATTATACACAGCTGACCGGTGCCAACATGTATAAAGATTTCTCAGATTTCACCAATATGTCTGATAAATCATACGAGAAAAAACTGATGAAGAATGCACGCCGCACTGCAGCAGCAAATCTGACCTATCAGTATCTCTTTGATAAATATAATCTGACTGTCAGTGATGACACTTATAATGCTGTACTTGAAGATTACGGTGACAATGCTGAAACAAGATATGGGAAAGGATATCTGATGCAGGCAGCCATGAAGCGGGAAGTAGTTTCCTATCTTGCTTCTGTTGTAACTATAAAATAATCGGATCAAATTTATGTCCCGGTTTCATACCCCAAAAAGGTATATAACCGGGACATTTTTACAAAATAATCAATCATGGTGGTATAAAAATGGATCAGAATGCAAAAGAAAATCTGGCACGTGTGTCAGACGGAAGGTTATATGGTTTACAGGATATGGTAAAGGTAGGATGTCACGATTGCTCAGGATGTTCTCTTTGCTGCAGGGATATGGGATATTCTATTATTCTTGATCCCTATGATGCATTTCGTATTACAAAAGGTCTTGGTCAGTCATTTGAAGCACTGTTGCAGGAATCTCTTGAACTTCATGTAGAAGATGGACTTATTCTTCCTAATCTGAAGATGCAGACACTTTCCGACCGGACAACCGCATGCTCTTTTTTAAATACAAACGGAAGATGCAGCATTCATTCCCTCCGACCGGGTTTATGCCGTATTTTTCCACTTGGCAGAAATTACGAAAAAGATCAGATCACTTATTTTCTCCTGATGAATGAATGTCCCGCAGAGAATAAGACAAAGATGAAAGTCTCCAAATGGATTGATACAGATTCCTTAAGAGAATATCAGGAATATCTGATACGCTGGCACTCTTTCATAAAAAAAGTAAGGGCACTCATCAGCACAATGACTGATGATGCCCTTATGAAACAATTTAATATGGCTCTGCTTCACATTTTCTATCTGACTCCTTACATATGTGAAGGAAATACATTCAACGATTTCTATGCTGAATTTTTAAAACGTATGGAAAAAGCAGAATCCCTGCTCGGTTAAGGATGTTTAAAATACCACCAACTAATTTACAACATTGGATTCATCCTTTTTTTCAATTTCTTTCACAAGCTTCTTTACACTGTTACTCAACATGATCGTTGCGATCAGATCGGATACACCACTGTAGATCATACCGATACCGATGCAGATGGATAATACCAACGCAGACTCAAAAGGATTTACCATCAGTACGATACCGAATGCAATATTTAAACTGGCAATAAAGAGAACCGCTCCCCATCCGCTGTATTTTAAGCGGATCAGATCAATGGCATTCTGGAATTTCATAAATCCGCTGATTGTAACTGCAAGTCCAAGCAGGAATGGAATAATGGACATTACCATTTCTACTTTGGAAAGAATAAAAACACCGACCAGTATAAATGCAAGTCCTACAACAAGACTGTATCTGTAACCTTCCAATACAATATCATGTCTGATATAATCGATCAGGTTCACAATACCAATTGCAATTGCAAAAAATCCTACCACATAGCAGATATTTTTTGTCATAATATCGGGCCAGATGATTAAGAGCACACCGAGAATCACATAGATAATAGAAGATAATATCACATTCCATTTTACTTTTTTTAAAATACTCATTGCACTGATCCCCTTTCATCCATCTTTTTTTTAATCATTTGCAAAGTGTTATTTATTCTTCCTCTTCTTCTTTTGGTAATGTTACTTCTTCCTCATCGGAAAAATCAGGATCTTCCGGTATTTCAGCCATGGCATCTTCAATGTTGTCATACTCCTGATTACCATCGCTTATCTTTTCTCTTACCTTTGCAATCTTTGCAACCTTAACACCGTCATCCAGATTGATCATCTTCACACCGGAAGTGATTCTTCCGAGAATGGTGATATCCTCCATACGCAGCTGGATAATAATTCCGCCTGTTGTAATCATCATAATCTCATGATCGTCATTTACTGCCTTTACACCTACAACCTCTCCGGTTTTTTCGGTAATCTTATAGCATTTTACACCTTTACCGCCACGCTTCTGAACAGTAAATTCATTCAGATAAGTACGTTTTCCGAGTCCATTTTCCGATACGATCAAGAGAGAATCTCCCTGATGATCAAGCTGCATTCCGACGATTTCATCATCATCATCCAGATTCATTCCGATCACACCCATGGAAGTACGGCCGGTAGCTCTGACATCCGTTTCCTTAAAACGGATACACATACCATGCTTTGTAATGAGGAAAATCTCAGTATCCTTATCCGTTGTCTTTACTTCAATCAGTTCATCATCTTCTCTTAAGTTAATTGCAAACAAACCATTTTTACGGATATTGGAAAATTCTGTAATCGGAGTCTTCTTTACAATACCCTTCTTGGTTACCATGAATAGATTTTTATCCTCATCATAACTCGTAACGGGAATCATGGCACTGATCTTTTCACCCGGACTTAATTGCAGGAGATTAATAATTGCCGTGCCTCTTGCGGTTCTTCCCGCTTCCGGAATCTCATATGCCTTCATGCGGTATACACGGCCAAAATTTGTGAAGAACATCAGGTAATTGTGGGTCGTTGTCATTAACAGATCTTCGATATAATCGTCCTCGATGGTCTGCATTCCCTTAATGCCTTTTCCGCCACGGTTCTGTGCCTTAAAGTTATCAACCGTCATACGTTTGATATATCCGAGACTTGTCATGGCAATTACCGTATTATCCTTCGGAATCAGATCTTCCATATCAATATCATATACGTCATAGCCGATCTTACTTCTGCGGTCATCACCGTATTTCTCGGCAATTACAGTAATTTCATCCCTGATGACACCCAATAATAATTTTTCATCTGCAAGAATTGCCTTCAACTCCTGAATTTTCTTTACTAATTCCTGATGTTCATTCTCTAACTTTTCTCTTTCCAGACCTGTCAGTGCACGCAGACGCATATCTACGATTGCCTGTGCCTGAACATCATCCAGACCGAATCTTTCGATCAGGTTATCTTTTGCTTCCTGGGTATTCTTACTGCCTCTGATAATCTTTATAACTTCATCGATATGATCCAGTGCGATCAGTAAGCCCTGTAAAATATGATCTCTTTCTTCTGCTTTATTCAGATCATATTTTGTTCTTCTGGTTACTACATCCTCCTGATGTGCGATATAATATTTCAACATATCTAGAAGATTCATGACCTTCGGCTCATTATTAACCAGTGCAAGCATAATAACACCAAAGGAATCCTGCATCTGGGTATGCTTATAGAGCTGATTCATGATCACATTGGCATTCACATCACGACGAAGCTCAATCACAATACGCATACCTTCTCTGTTAGATTCATCACGAAGGTCTGTAATACCGTCAATTTTTTTCAATTTTACCAGCTCGGCAATCTTTAAAATCAGATTTGCCTTATTAACCATATATGGAAGCTCTGTTACGATAATACGGTTCTTGCCGTTTGGCATGGTCTCGATATCAGTAACTGCACGAACACGGACTTTACCGCGTCCGGTACGATAAGCTTCTTCACTTCCCCTGGTACCAAGGATAATTCCACCGGTCGGAAAATCAGGAGCCTTTACAATTGGGAGAATCTCATCAATATCGGTATCTCTGTCTTCCCCGATACGATTCTCAATGATCTTGACAACTGCTTTTACAACTTCACGAAGATTGTGAGGCGGAATGTTAGTTGCCATACCAACCGCAATACCAGAAGTACCGTTTACAAGCAGATTGGGATAACGGCTTGGAAGAACCGTCGGCTCTTTCTCCGTATCATCAAAGTTTGGTGCAAAATCAACAGTATCTTTATTGATATCGGCAAGCAGTTCCATAGAAATCTTGGAAAGTCTTGCTTCCGTATATCGCATTGCAGCAGCGCCGTCCCCGTCCACGGAACCAAAATTACCGTGACCGTCTACAAGAGGATAACGGGTGGACCAATCCTGCGCCATATTGACAAGTGCGCCATAGATTGAGCTGTCACCGTGAGGATGATATTTACCCATGGTATCACCGACAATACGCGCACATTTACGATGTGGCTTATCCGGACCGTTATTCAACTCTATCATGGAATACAGCACTCTACGCTGAACCGGCTTTAAACCATCCCTTACATCCGGCAATGCACGAGCTGCAATAACGCTCATTGCATAGTCAATATAAAAGGTTTCCATTTTTTCTTTTAAATCGACTTCATGAATCTTATCAAAGATCTGATCATCCATACTGGTTTACCTTTCCTTATAGCAGAATACAATTTCATGATCGTATTTGCTTAAATATCCAGATTCTTAACAAATTTTGCATTTTCTTCAATGAAAATACGACGGGGTTCTACTTTATCTCCCATCAATGTATTAAATGTAATATCCACTTCGGACTCATCATCATCATCCATATTTACACGAAGAAGAATTCTTCTCTCTGGATCCATGGTTGTTTCCCACAACTGCTCCGCATCCATTTCTCCCAGACCTTTGTAACGCTGGATCTTATTATTCTGATCACGTCCGACTTCAGCAAGGATCTTATCAAGTTCTTCGTCAGAATATGCATACCATACCTGTTTATTTCTCTCAAGCTTATACAGAGGCGGCTTAGCCAGATATACATGTCCCTGCTTGATCAGTTCCGGCATAAACCGATAGATAAAGGTAAGCATCAATGTTGCAATATGCGCTCCATCGACATCGGCATCAGTCATAATAATAATCTTGTTGTAGCGTAATTTAGAGATATCAAAATCTTCATGAATACCCGTACCAAATGCTGTGATCATAGCTTTAATCTCGGCATTGGCATAGATCTTATCCAATCTTGCTTTTTCTACGTTCAGTATTTTACCGCGAAGTGGCAGGATTGCCTGGGTTGCACGGCTTCTTGCCGTTTTTGCGGATCCACCCGCGGAATCTCCCTCTACGATATAGATTTCACAATTCTTTGGATCCTTATCGGAACAATCGGCAAGCTTTCCGGGAAGTGCACTTCCTTCCAGCGCTGTTTTTCTTCTTGTCAGATCTCTTGCTTTTCTTGCAGCCTCCCTTGCTCTCTGCGCAAGAATAGATTTCTCGCAGATTACTTTTGCTACGGATGGATTCTGCTCAAGGAAGTACGTAAGCTGTTCGCTTACAACACTGTCAACCGCACTTCTTGCCTCGGAATTACCAAGCTTCTGTTTTGTCTGTCCTTCAAACTGGGGATCCTCAATCTTCACACTGATGATTGCTGTCAGACCCTCTCTGATATCATCACCGGACAGATTCGGCTCGCTGTCTTTTAAAAGTTTTGCACTTCTTGCATAATCATTAAATGTCTTGGTAAGCGCATTTCTGAAGCCGACCAGATGCGTACCACCCTCCGGTGTGTTGATATTGTTAACAAAAGAATAAACACTTTCGTTATAAGTATCGTTGTGCTGAAGCGCAACTTCTACATAAACATTATTTTTCTTACCTTCAAAATACATGATATCCGGATAAATGGGAGTTTTACTCTTATTCAGATATTCTACAAATTCTTTGATTCCACCTTCATAGTGGAAGGTACGTTCCTGTTCTTTTTCCGGTCGAAGATCCGTTAATACGATTTTCAGACCTTTGGTAAGGAAAGCAGTTTCACGGAGTCTTGTTTTTAAAACATCATAATCATATACTGTTTCTTCGAAAATAGTTCCGTCCGGCTTGAATGTAACCTTTGTCCCGGATGCTTTCATATCACAGGTACCGTCTTCTTTCAGGGGATAACATACTTTTCCTCTTTCATAGCGTTGTTTATAAATCTTTCCTTCATGGGAAATCTCTACTTCCAGCCAATCAGAAAGTGCATTTACAACGGAGGCACCTACTCCGTGAAGTCCACCGGATACTTTATATCCTCCGCCGCCGAATTTTCCTCCGGCATGTAATACCGTAAATACAACTTCTACTGCAGGAAGTCCCGATTTGTGGTTGATTCCTACCGGAATACCACGACCGTTATCAATAACCGTAATGGAATCATCCGGGTTGATTAATACCTTGATCTCGGTACAAAATCCTGCAAGAGCCTCATCCACGGAGTTATCCACTATTTCATATACAAGGTGGTGAAGTCCACGGGTAGAAGTACTTCCGATATACATACCGGGTCTTTTACGAACTGCCTCAAGACCTTCCAAAATCTGAATTTGATCCGCTCCGTATTCCGCGCTCATTCTATATTTCCTCCATTTTTGACAATGCCTGAAGCTTAATTGCTTCCTGCAACTGTCCCATTTACAATATTAAACACTTTATTGATGGTAAATCTGTTATTCACAAATTCATCCAGACCCGTACAGGTAATGATTGTCTGAATATCCTTAATATAATTCAGCAGATAATTTTGTCTGTTGCTGTCAAGCTCCGATAGAACATCATCTAAAAGTAATACCGGCGTGTCATTGGTAATTTTCTTCACAAGTTCTATTTCTGAAAGCTTCAGTGATAAAGCTGCCGTACGCTGCTGTCCTTGAGAACCAAACTTTCTGATGTCAATACCACCCGCCATAAAGGAAAAATCATCCCTGTGAGGACCGACTGTTGTCTGTTTTAATCTGACATCTACTTCCTGTCTGGATCTCATTTTCTTTTCATAATCTTCTATTTCCACATTCGGTTCATAATAAATGTGAAGTTCTTCTTTTCCGCCCGAAAGCTGTTTATGTATCTCATAAATAATCTCATTTAACTGTTCAATAAACAATTTTCTACGTTCTATAATCTTGCTTCCGTAAGACAATAACTGAGAATCCCAGATAGAAAGTGTATCTTTCAATCCCGGATTCACATACAGATCCTTTAATAACGAATTTCTCTGATTCACAATTTTATTATAATGATTAAGATTATAAAGATAAAATGAATCAAGCTGACAAAGCTCCATATCAATAAAACGTCGTCTCTCAGCAGGTCCGTTCTTGATAATAGAAAGATCCTCAGGTGAGAAAAATACAATATTCAAAATACCCAGAAGTTCTGCAGCCTTTTTTATTTTCATTCCGTCAATGGCAATTCCTTTTGTTTTACTGCTTCGAAGATGCATATCGATCCGTTGTTCACACGCATCTTTTTCAATGATTGTACGGATATGTGATTCATCATGCCCAAACTGGATAATATCCTTATCTTTGCTTCCTTTGTGAGATTTGGTTGTAGCAGATAAATAAATAGACTCCAGAATATTCGTCTTTCCCTGCGCATTATCACCATACAAAATATTTGTTCCGGCATCAAAGGAAAGATTCAATTCTTCATAATTTCTAAAATGATTCAATTCCAAAGATTTGATAATCATATGCTTAAAACCCTATTCATTTGCTACTGTGACTGTTTTTCCTTCAAATGAAAAAGTATCACCCGGATATATCTTTTTTCCACGCTGCGTTTCCACGCTTCCGTTCACCTTTACTTCCCCATCCTGGATCACAAGTTTTGCTTCCAATCCGGAATCCACAAGTCCCGCAAGCTTCATTGCCTGACCAAGCTTAATAAATTCATCTCTTATTACAATTTTTTCCATTTCTTCACCAGCTTATACAAATTTACTGAACTGTCGTAAAGTTTACAGGAAGAATCAGATAAATATAATTTTCCTTAGAATCCCTGATAAAGCAAGGAGCTTTGGAATTTACAAGATACATATCAATTTCTTCATCATCAATGACCTTTAATGCATCAATTAAGAAGTTCGGATTAAATCCAATCATCAGATCTTTACCGGATTTCTGAATATCAATATCTTCATTCATGCTTCCGATGATGGAATTGATTTTTAACTCCATCACACCATCCAGAATATTGATAATAATCGGCTTCTTATCCCCTTCTTTTACAAGGAGCGTTGCACGGTCAATACATTCAAGCAGCTCTTTCTTATTAATTGTTACCTTAGTTTCGTAATCATTGCTGAGCATCTGCTCAATTCTCAGATATTCTCCCTCAATCAGTCTGGAAAGGACGACTGTTTTTTCAAATTCAAATACAATATGCTTATCCGTGAAAAAAATATGCACATCTTTATCCGTATCACCGGGTAAGATTTTGCTGATTTCACTCAATGTTTTCCCGGGAACAATCACTTTTCTCGGTGCATACGTATTTTTTAGTGCTATATTTCTGATAGAAACCCTGTGACCATCCAGAGAAACAACTTTCAGCTTATCTTCTTTGATCTCAAATAATTCACCGCTCATGATCTTATTGGTATCATTGGAAGCAATGGAAAAAATCGTCTGTCTGATGACTTCTTTTAAAGAAAACTGGGACAGTACGATGGAATCATTTTTTTCTATTGCAGGAAGATAGGAAAAATCTTCTCCCGATTTTCCTATGATACTGAATTTTGCTTTTTCACATGTAATGGTTGTTTTATAGGAATTGTCTGTTTCCACCGTAACATCATTATCCGGAAGTTTTCTTACGATATCGAGAAAGATCTTTGCATCAAGAGCAATGATACCTCTTTCTACAATTGTTCCGTCTATAATGGTTTCTATTCCAAGTTCCATATCATTGGCAGTTAATGTAATCTGTCCTTTTGTCGTATCAATCAGAATACATTCAAGAATAGACATTGTGGTCTTATTTGGAACTGCTTTTGATACAGTCTGAACTCCGGATAACAGGTTTGATTTAGAACAAACAAATTTCATTGTGTAAAACTCCCTTCTGTTTTTCCTCATCCCGAAAGCGATGATATCTTTTTTGCTATTAATAATAAAATATAAAAGATTTTAGTAATCTTAGTAATAATGATCGTGGAAATGTGTACAACCCTTATCATTATACTAAATTTTGAATAAAATTACCATGTTAACTTGTGAAAATGAATCACATTTCATGTGGTTAAATTCATGTTATACACAAAGTTTAATGAAATAAAATTATCCATTCACAAAATGAAGTGTAAGTTGAGGATTATCATTCACATAAAAATAACATAATAGGCACATCTGTATTCACAAGTTATACACATATCTGTATTTAATGTCAGATAGGATTTATCTTTTTCTTGATGATTTCTATTTTTGCAGCCAGTTCTTTATTGGTGGTAATTTCTTCGGCTATTTTGTTAACACCGTGAAGAACTGTTGTGTGATCCTTTTTTCCAAGCAGTTTTCCTATATTAACAAGTGAAGTATCCGTCATTTCACGACACAGATACATACTGATCTGTCTTGGAAGAACAAATTCTGAATTTCTTTTTTTGGAGGTGATATCATCCGGATTGATATTAAAGTGTTCCGCAACCACTTCTATAATATAGGAAGGGGTCACTTCCTTTTTCTCATCAGGAGAGATGATATCCTTTAATGCATCCTGTGCAAGTTCTAAGGTAAGTTCTTCTTTTTTGATTTTTGAATAAGCAATTACCTTATTCAGTGATCCTTCCAATTCACGTATATTTGATTTCACATTTTCTGCAATATACTGAATGATAGAATTGTCAATGGTTCCATAGTAATTTTCAGCATTTTTTCGTAAAATTGCAACACGCGTTTCGTAATCGGGGGCACCAATGTCGGTGGAGAGACCGGATACGAATCTGGATCGGAAACGTTCATCCAGAGTTTCCATGTCCTTTGGAGGTTTATCGGAAGATATGACGATCTGTTTGCCGGCCTCGTGCAGGACGTTAAAGGTATGGAAGAATTCTTCCTGCGTACTTTCCTTACCAATGATAAACTGGATGTCATCAATTAACAGAACATCTACTTTTCGATATTTATCACGCAGCTTTGTCATGGCATTGGCATTACCGCTACGGATGGATTCAATTACTTCATTCATGAACTGTTCGGAAGTTACATAGATGACTTTTTTATCCGGATTCTGATCTAAAATAAAATGTCCGATTGAATGCATCAGGTGCGTTTTTCCAAGTCCCGGCTGTCCGTACAGATAAAGAGGATTGTATACAACACCCGGGGATTCCGCTACAGCCAGAGCGGCAGAATGTGCAAATTTATTATTACTTCCTACAACAAATGTATCAAAGGTATATTTTGAATTTAAATGTGCATTTTCATATTTGATATTGTAGATATTACTTTTTTCAGGAATGGTGAGAAGTGTTTCTTCTTCCCTGAAATTGGCATCTTTCTCCAGAATAAAGCACACATCATATTCATGATTCATAAATTCGGAGATGGTTACCTGAAAGAAAGTTTTATATTTATTGCTGATATAATCCAGGGCGTAAGAAGTGTCTGAGGGTATCAGAATCGTTACTGTATCATTTTCTTCACCGTGATATTTTAAAGGAGCAATCCATGTATTATAAGAAATATTGGATAAATTGTATTCCGTTTTTAAAATATCTTTAATTTTATCCCAATTTTCTTTAATGGTGTCCATAATAGATCCTTCTTTCTAACTAAAAATACGATACCTCTTATATATTAAACTAAATAAAAAAAAATAGCAATCGAAAAGAAAAGATGGTTGTGGTCTGGATGTGGTTAACATAGTGTCAGAAAATTATGGAATGTGCATAACTTTTTATTTTATTTTTCACATTATCCACTTTGATAAAATGGGTAAAAATGAGAAAAAGTTAAGGTTTTTGCACAAGCTGAGGTGAAGTTATCCACAAGATATAAACAAACTGTGGATAATATTATGTAAATTTAATGAGAAAAAATATGAGATAATAAATCTATATCTTGTTGTTTGCAAAATTAAGATGGACAAGATATGGAAATGGAAAAAATTTCTTTATTTTATGCGGCTTTATGAGATTTTTTATTTTAAAAAAATGTGATTATTGACTTGACGGAAAAGTTTTCTTTTTATATAATCGTAATGATATTTTTCAGTACACAATAATAATATGTTACCTGTATCGATAGATAAACGGTAAGAGAGAAGGAGGTGTCCGATTATGAAAATGACTTTCCAGCCTAAGAACAGACAGAGAAAGAAAGTTCACGGTTTCAGATCCAGAATGAGTACTCCCGGCGGAAGAAAAGTATTAGCTGCCAGAAGAGCAAAAGGAAGAAAGAGATTGTCAGCTTAAGAGATTTTAAGGGCGCATGTAGCAATGTGCCCTTTTTTTCTGACTGATAGAGATGGGACATGTTTTATCATGAAATTTTCAGATTCACTTAAAAAAAATAAAGATTTTCAAAATGTATATCATCATGGAAAATCCTATGCCAACAAATACTTAGTAATGTATGTACTGGAAAATGATCTGTCGGCAAACAGAATCGGAATATCTGTCAGTAAGAAAGTTGGGAACAGTGTTGTCAGACATCGTCTGACCAGACTGATCCGCGAAAGTTACAGACTGCATGAAGAAATGTTTAATAGTGGTTTAGACATTGTAGTCATAGCACGAGCAACTGCGAAATCCATATTATATACGGATATGGAAAGTGCTTTACTTCACCTTGCAAAGCTTCATGGAATTTTACATGAAGAAGATCAGAAAATGTTATGAAAAGACTATTGATTGGACTTATAAAACTTTACAGAAAATATATTTCTCCGATGAAGCGTACCAAATGTCCTTATATACCCAGCTGTTCCGAGTACGGTCTGGAAGCAATTCAAAAGTATGGTGCATGTAAGGGTGGTATGCTTGCAGCCTGGAGAATACTTAGATGTAATCCCTTTTCCAAGGGAGGATATGATCCGGTGCCTTAAGTTCTGAAAACAAGGAGGAACAATCGTGTTCGATATTCTATTAACACAGAATTCCACACCGATATTTAAATATATCGTATGGGTTCTTGGTAAGATCATGAATATAATATTCGATTTTCTTTATATGATAAAGATTCCGAATATTGGTCTTGCCATTATTCTTTTTACAATCGTTATGTATCTGCTGTTAATGCCTCTTACGATCAAGCAGCAGAAGTTTTCAAAATTATCCGCCAAAATGAATCCTGAACTTCAGGCAATTTCAGCAAAATATAAGAATCGTAAGGATCAGGAATCTATGATGGCAATGCAGCAGGAGACGAAGGCTGTATATGCAAAATATGGTGTATCTCCAAGCGGAAGTTGTCTGCAGTTGTTGATTCAGATGCCGATTTTATTTGCACTTTATCGTGTTATCTATGCAATGCCTGCTTATGTTACCAAGCTTCGTGCATCCTTTGATGTACTGGTAACAAAACTGGGTACCGCTGATATTGATTTTTTCAGGGAAAATATCAGCAGCTTTTCTTATTATAAAAAACAGTTTACCGAGTCCGCACTTGCAGGTTCCAAATTTGGAAATATTGAAAACAGTTTTGTGGATGTATTAAACCGTGCATCCTCTTCTGACTGGGAAAAAATCATTACAGAATACGGCAGTGATGCTGCAACTGTTCAGCAGAGTATGAATCATTATAATAATTTTCTTGGCATGAATATCGGAGATTCACCTGCCCAGATTATTCACACTGCAATCAAATCCGGTGCATGGCTTTTAGTAATTGGTGCAGTTATGGTTCCGGTGCTTGCAGCACTTACACAGTGGATTAATGTTAAGCTTGCACCTCAGGCAGCAACCAATGATAATAATAAAAAAGATGATAATCCGATGGCTGCATCCATGAAAACCATGAATACGGTTATGCCGATCATGTCTGCAGTATTTTGTTATACACTTCCTGCAGGTATGGGTATCTACTGGATTGCAGGTGCGGTTGTAAGAACAATTCAGCAGATCGTCATTAACAAACATATTGATAAGATCGATGTGGATGAAATGATGAAGAAAAATATGGAAAAATATAATGAGAAGCGCAAAAAAGCAGGTCTGCCTCCTCAGCAGTTAAATAATAATGCAAAGCTGAATACAAAAGCTGTTTCTTCTAATAATAAACCTCAGAAAACACAGGAAGAAAAAGATGAAGCAGTAAAAAAATCGACAGAATATTATAATAAAAATGCAAAGCCCGGAAGTATTGCCGCAAAGGCAAATATGGTGAAGCAGTATAATGAAAAGAACAATAAGAACTAAACGTATTTTCAATATTCAGTAAAATATGGGAGGTAAATAAAGATGGAATTTATGGAATTTACTGCAAAGACTGTCAATGATGCAATTACGGAGGCATGTGAAAAGCTGGTTGTTCCAAGTGACAGACTTGAATATGAAGTAATAGAAGAAGGTTCATCAGGATTTTTGGGAATTGGAGCAAAGCCTGCAAAAATCAGGGCAAAAATAAAAGAAGAAGAAATCAGTGTAGAACAGAAAGCAAAAGATTTCTTAAAAGATGTTTTCAGTTCCATGAATTATGCTGTAACAATTGAAGCTTCTTATGATGAAAACGAAAAAACCCTGGATATTAGTTTAAACGGTGATGAGATGGGTATTCTGATTGGTAAGAGAGGACAGACCCTTGATTCTCTTCAGTATCTTGTATCCCTTGTTGTAAATAAGGGAACCGGTGATTATATCAGAGTAAAAGTAGATACAGAGAATTACCGTGAAAGAAGAAAAGAAACCCTGGAAAATCTTGCAAAGAATATCTCTTATAAAGTAAAGAGAACCAAACGTTCCGTATCACTTGAGCCCATGAATCCTTATGAAAGAAGAATTATTCATTCTGCACTTCAGGGCGATAAATACGTTACTACACACAGTGAAGGTGAAGAGCCTTACAGAAGAGTTGTTGTAACATTAAAAAGACAGCATCAGGACAAATAAATGAGTTTACATTCAGAGACAATTGCAGCAGTTGCGACTGCTATGTCAAATAGTGGAATCGGCATCATTCGTGTAAGTGGGGATGATGCCATTTCCATTGTTGACAAAATTTATTGTAATCGTGATTATAAGAGAACTTTAGCAGGATATAAAACACATACCATTCATTACGGATATATATTCAGGGCAGATGAAAAAAATTCCATGGTTACGGAGCATCAGATTGTAGATGAAGTTATGGTGTCAATTATGAAGGCACCAAACAGCTATACAAAAGAAGATACCGTAGAGATTAACTGTCATGGCGGCATTGTAGTTATCAATGAGATATTAAAACTGGTAATACAAAGCGGTGCACGTATTGCAGAACCGGGAGAATTTACAAAAAGAGCTTTTTTAAACGGACGGATCGATCTTACCAGGGCAGAAGCCGTTATGGACACGATCAATGCAAAAAACCGTTATGCATTGCAAAGTTCAGTCAGACAGCTGAAGGGATCTGTTTATCAGATCGTAAAAGAAATGAGGGACAGAATTATCTATGAAATTGCTTTTATAGAATCTGCATTGGATGATCCGGAACATATTAGTCTGGAAGGTTATCCGGAAAAGCTGGAAAAGATTGTTACCTCATTGTCAGAAAAATGTCAGAAATTGCTTGATACGGCACAGAATGGAAAAATTCTGAAAGAGGGTATTCATACCGTTATTGTCGGAAAACCGAATGCCGGTAAATCCTCTCTGCTAAATATCATGCTTGGAGAAGAAAAGGCAATTGTTACCGATATTGCCGGAACAACAAGGGATGTACTGGAAGAAAGTATAACGCTTGGAGGTATTAATCTGAATATGATTGATACTGCGGGTATCCGTAATACAGAAGATATTGTTGAAAAAATCGGCGTGGAAAAAGCAAAGAAATATGCTTCTGATTCGGATCTGATCATCTATGTATGTGATGCTTCCGTTCCGTTTGATGAAAACGATGAAGATATTTTTTCTATGTTATCCGGAAAAAAGGTAATCGTACTTTTGAATAAATCAGATCTTGATCAGGTGATTACAGAGGATATGGTATATGATCAGTTAAGAACTCACGGAATGGATGATATGAAAAAAAATTGTCATATTATCCGTACATCTACACTTCACCGGAATGGAATTGAAGAATTGGAAAACACAATCAGAACCATGTTTATTTCAGGCCGGATTGAAGAAAATAATGAAGTATTTTTGACAAACCTTCGTCATGTGGAAGCAATTCAGAATACGATGGACAGTTTATGCCAGGTAAAGAATAGTTTGATGATGGATATGCCGGAGGATTTTTATTCCATAGATCTGATGAGTGCGTATACATCTCTGGGATCCATTATTGGAGAAGAGGTATCGGATGATCTTGTAAATGAAATATTTTCAAAATTTTGTATGGGTAAATAAAGAAAAGAGGAATTTTACAATATTCAGTAAAATTCCTCTTTATTTTATTCTGCCTCTTTTTTTATACCGCCACAGTACATATAGAAAGTAATCAGATATAATCCGCAGATTCCGACAAGATCATATATGATTCTGGAAACCCAGGACATATTTCCGAAAATAGTAGCTACTAAGTCAAAACGGAAAAATCCGATCAGTCCCCAGTTGATTGCACCGATGATAACGATAGTAAGGGCAAAACAATCCAATGCTTTGTTCATATGATTCCCTCCTTTTCTAATCATAGGATTTCCTGTTTTCAAATAAATATAAGTATTTTGTTTTTCTTTTTTTGTATGAAAAATAAAAAATATGAGCTATAATAAATCATCAGGTAAGAAATATAGAAATATAGGAGTGATTGAAAACCTATGCCACAGATAAGAGAAAAAGTAGATGTATGTGTAGTAGGTGCCGGACATGCCGGATGTGAGGCGGCTTTAGCATGTGCAAGAATGGGATTGGAAACAGTAGTTTTTACAGTCAGCGTTGACAGCATTGCCCTTATGCCCTGTAACCCGAACATTGGTGGTTCTTCCAAAGGCCATCTGGTAAGAGAACTGGATGCGCTTGGTGGAGAGATGGGAAAAAATATTGATCAGACTTTTATTCAGTCCAAGATGTTAAATATATCAAAGGGACCGGCTGTACATTCTCTTCGTGCCCAGGCTGACAAAGCGGAATATTCACGTGCCATGCGTAAGGTTCTGGAAAATCAGGATCACCTGACGATCAAGCAGGCAGAGGTTGTAGAGCTTCTGGCAGAAGATACTGCTGCCGGAAAAAAAATCACTGGTGTTAAAATTTATACCGGTGCGATTTATGAATGTAAAGCAGTTGTATTATGTACCGGAACTTACTTAAAAGCCAGATGTCTTTGTGGTGAAGCAATTACTTATACAGGTCCGAACGGTCTGCAGCCGGCAAATCATTTAACAGATTCCTTAAAGAGTCTGGGTATTGAAATGCGCAGATTTAAAACGGGAACTCCGGCCAGAATGGATAAGCGTTCCATAGATTTTTCAAAAATGGAAGAACAAAAGGGCGATGAAAGAGTGGTTCCTTTTTCTTTTTCCACCGATCCTGAGGATGTGCAGATTGATCAGATCTCCTGTTATCTGACCTATACAAATACAAAAACACATGAGATCATACGGAACAATCTGGATCGTTCCCCGATTTATGCCGGTGTGATTGAAGGAACCGGTCCCAGATATTGCCCTTCCATTGAGGATAAGGTTGTTAAGTTTGCGGATAAAGAGAGACATCAGGTGTTCATTGAACCGGAGGGACTTCATACGAATGAAATGTATGTGGGTGGTATGAGTTCTTCTCTTCCGGAAGATGTTCAGCTTGCAATGTACCGTACCGTGCCCGGACTGGAGCATTGCAAGATTGTACGAAATGCTTATGCGATCGAATATGACTGCATCAATCCACAACAGTTATACCCTTCCCTGCAATTTAAGAATATTGAAGGACTATACAGTGGCGGACAATTTAACGGAAGCAGCGGTTATGAAGAAGCGGCTGCACAGGGATTGATTGCCGGAATCAATGCAGCAAGATTTGTACAGGGAAAGGATCCACTTGTGATCGATCGTTCGGAAGGATACATCGGTGTTCTGATCGATGACCTTGTTACAAAAGAAAATTTTGAACCGTACCGGATGATGACATCCAGAGCTGAATATCGCCTCTTACTACGGCAGGATAATGCGGACCTGCGCCTCCGTAAATACGGTTATGAAGTAGGATTGATTTCAAAGGAACAATATGATCATGTTCTGGAAAAAGAAAAGCAGATTAAGCAGGAGATGGAGAGATTAAAAAATACACCGGTTGGTGCATCAGCTCATATTCAGGAATTTTTAACATCCATGAACAGCGCCACATTAAAGACAGCTTCATCTCTGGCAGAACTGATGTGTCGTCCGGAACTTTCCTATGAAAAACTGGCACCGATTGATCCGGACCGGTTACCGCTTCCGGCTGATGTTATTGAACAGGTTGAAATTGAAGTAAAATATGAAGGATATATCGTAAGACAGCTTCATCAGGTAGAACAATTTAAAAAAATGGAAAAACGTCTGATTCCGGCAGAAATTGATTATGATAAAGTTGGAAGTCTTCGTCTGGAGGCAAGACAGAAACTGAAAAAATTCAGACCCATTAATGTCGGACAGGCATCCAGAATATCAGGTGTATCTCCATCCGATATTTCAGTTTTGTTAGTGTATCTGGAGCATTTTTATAAAACACAGAATCACTGACAAATATCCATTTTGAATATGGAAAGGAAACAGAAGTGAAAATATATCAGACCGATTTTTTGTTAAAGAATGCAGAAAGGTATGGCATAGCATTATCAGAAAAACAGATTACGCAGTTTATGCAATATTATGAGATTTTGGTAGAATGGAATTCTTTTATGAATCTGACTGCGATAACAGAATTTGATGAAGTGATATTAAAACATTTCTTAGACAGCATTACATTGGAATATGCATTTACAACATGCGGAAAAAATTTTGATTATGGGGATAAGTGTGTGATTGATATTGGCACAGGCGCAGGTTTTCCGGGTGTTCCATTAAAAATTGTATATCCGGACATGAAGATAACACTTCTGGATTCATTGAATAAACGTATCAATTTTTTGAATAATGTGATTGAAAAACTGGGTTTGAATGGTATTGAAACGATTCATGGAAGAGCGGAAGATTATTCCAAACCGGGTAAAAAAAGAGAACAGTATGATCTGTGTGTATCCCGTGCAGTTGCCAATCTTTCCACTTTGTCGGAATATTGTCTTCCTTATGTAAAAACAGGCGGATATTTTGTTCCGTATAAGTCAGAAAAAACAAAGGATGAGATTCAGGCTGCCGGACATGCACTTCAAATTCTTGGAGGCGTAACAGAAGGCCAGGCAGAATTTTATCTTGCAGATACTGATATTTACAGAAATCTCATCCTGATTCGTAAGTATGAAAAAACACCGGTAAAATATCCGCGTAAATCGGGACTTCCCGCAAAGGAACCTTTATAACTGAATAGATCAGAATATTTAGTTATATAAAAATGAGTTTATGCTTGCTGCAGTTTTTTCAGGTTTTTCCAACTGAGGAAGTAATTTAGCACCTTCAATTCTTTCTGTTTCAATTGAACGATTAAAATAAATATAATTACCCTCATTCATATCTGTTGCATAGTATTCTTTTCCTGATATCAGAAGGATACTGTTATCTATTTCTTTTAAGGCATGGATAACATTCATGTTTGTATATTTTGCAAGATAGCTGGAATAAGCGTATTTTCCGTTACAGTTTCCGTAGTGTGCGGATTCTACATAAGCATCCAGAATATTCTCCATTTTTTCGGATGGTTGATAAAAATATTCATATCTGAATAAAGTATCAAATGAAGTAAGGTTGGTATGCAGGTTATAAACAAATGTTCCGATTACCGGAAGATCTATCAGTAATTTTAGTAACTGATTCTGCCTGGATGGAATCTGATTTCCGTCATAGAGGTCTTCCGGACTGATTAAAACAAGTTTATTAAAATGTTCTGAATCATTATGGACAGCCATAATTGCTGTTGTTGCGCTATGACCACTTGCAACAATATTTGTTTTTTTTCCGATTACATGTTTTATAAAATCTGTGATCAGTTGGATATACAGATAAGTTGTGTAAGTCATATTAGGCTTGTCCGAAAGACCATATCCTAAAAGATCAATCATGTATACGGTATGCTGCAAAGATAACTGATCTGCAATTTCCGAGTATTCATAAGAACTGGAGCCGGGTGTCAGATCATGGATAAGAAGAATAGGTGATCCGCTTCCCTGAACACGATAATGAATATTTCCAAATCTCCATTGATAATACTTATCATTTTCCCGGAATAATACATTTTTGCTAAGACAGGCTTTACATTCAAAGCGATTGATTATATGAATGGTACCAATTACAAGACCGGTTAAGGTCAGCAATATTTTTTGATTTTTTTTCATGATTTTCACCGAACCTTTCTTTTTTCTTCCTTAGATATGTTATATCCGGTTTGCTTCAGTTTGAGTCATCAAAAATTACATCATGGGGTGATTTTGCTTAAATTCATTTTTTGATCTGACATGTAATACAAGCCCGGCAATTGCACCGATAAATGCAACAATACTTCCGATCAGTAGCAGATAATAACCGATTCCATAATTGATTACGTAACTTAAATAACCGATTTTATCATTTGTATCCATGATTTCATAGATTGCAAATGCTCCCTGTACACAGGTTGTAATAATGTTCAGAATATTCAAGCGGAACAGGGATAATATCATGATGATAATCGCAATAGCTAAAAATATGGTTCCGTCACCTTCACCGTCTTTAAAAAGATTCATAGATTCACTTACACCGAATGCGGATACCGTCAGATATGGAAGAAATGATCCAAGGAGACAGAGAAAGCTTCCAAGCATAACTGCAAAATGACCAATATTGAATTTGCGTTTATATTTTGGGATATTTGTATGATAGTTTCCGTATGTCTGAAATTGCGGCTGACCATAAGTCTGCTGGTATTGAGGTTGATTGTAGGACTGCTGAAACTGCGGCTGGCTGTTCAACTGTTGATATTGTGACTGGTTGTTGACAATCTGCTGTTGATTGTTTGACGTAGTTATTGATGATCCGCATACAGAACAAAAATTTGAACCGTCTGTAAGCGTTGATCCACAAGTAGGACAATTCATATAAGTCACACTCCTATGTATTCATTTGTCATAATAATAGCATACAATATTTCAGAAAACAAGAAAAAGGCTATGTAAGAAACATACTTGCCCATCGGAAAACAGCTAAAAACAATATTAAAAAATATAAAAAATACTTTTGGACTATTTCATTTATGATGAAAAACAAGTATTATATTATATATAAAACATAAAGTATTATGATTGTAGTATTACAAAAGGGAATGACTATATATTATTGAGATAAAAGTTTTATATTATAAGTTATTTAGAAATGGAGCACTAGTGTGAAAAATATGCTCGATAGCATATTTTTCACACAGCTATTTGTTTCTGAGCGAAAACAAATAGCTTTTATGGCAGAAGAGAAATCGCCTTCGCGAATTTCTCTTCGCCTCTTCGCGACAAAGCGCTCAGAAATGAGGATTAGTATGAACAAAAAGGATACGGACTGTCATAAAGAATCAAGCCTTGATATGGCAGTTATGTTGGAACTTCAGGAAAATGATAGAAGTCGGATTGCCAGAGATCTTCATGATATTACGATTCAGGAATTGGTACATATTATTCAGATGACAGAATTATGTATGAAATGTCTTGATGATCCAACGAGAGTAAAATTAGAACTTGCTTCGATTATTCAATCATTACGGGATGCAATTGATGATACCAGAAATATTATATATGATCTTCGTCCCATGAGCTTTGATGATATTGGATTCACAGAAGCACTTATCCATATGGCTGACGATGCTATGCTGATTACGGACTTTCAGATTGAAACTGATATTGATGATTTTAAAAAATGTAATTTGTATAAAGATCATTTTATTTCTTTATATAGGATCATTGTTGAATTGGTTCGGAATGCCCTTTATCATTCAAAAGGAAATAAGATTAAGATCAGTGTTAAAAAAATTGATGGCGTGATTTGTGTTCATGTTATTGATAATGGAACCGGGTTTGATCCAAATACATCCGGAAAGAAAACAAGTTTCGGATTACAAATAGTTAAAAACAGATTGGATCTCTTGAACGGAAAAATGCGTATCAAATCTAATTCGAATGGAACTGATATAGAAATCGTTATAACAGATTGGGAGAATACATATGATTGAGGTAATGTTGATAGATGATCATAAGATGGTCCGTGAAGGAATGAAACAATTATTGGAATATGATAATAAAATAAAAACAATATCAGAAGGTGCAAGCGGAATGGATTGTTTAAAACTATTGAAACAAAAAGTTCCTGATGTTCTATTACTTGATATCAATATGCCGGATATGAATGGCATTGAAGTTGTGAAAGAAATTCGTAAAAGAAAATTACATGTAAAAATTTTGATGCTGACGGTTCATAAGGAAGTAGAATATTTATTACATTTATTGGATATAGGTATTGATGGGTATATTTTAAAAGATTCCGGATCAGAAGAACTTATAAAAGCAATTCAAATTGTAAATAGTGGAGAACACTATATTCAACCTGAACTATTACCGGCTTTAAATTCAAGATTAGTAAAAAGAGATACTGATAAAGATAAAATGAAAATGTTAACTGATCGTGAGGTTGAAGTATTAAAATTAGTTGCGGAAGGAAAATTCAATAAAGAAATTGCCAGCCAGTTAAATATAAGTGAACGTACTGTTAAAAATCATATTTCAAATATTTTCAAGAAGATTGATGTATCAGACAGAACTCAGGCTGCTGTCTTTGCAATTAAGAATAATTTGATCATCATCAATTAGGTATAAAAATACTGAAAACTATATCTAGTATAGACGGTATAAATGTTTCACGTGAAACATCTATACCGTTTCTTATTTACAAACCACAGTATTTATGTTTCACGTGAAACATTTAATACAAGATATTGTAGCAAAAAATGTGAAACATTTTATAAAAAGCTGAAGAAAAAATGTGAAACATTTTGTAAAAAAAGAAACAACCACTAGATATAGATAAAGAGCGAGCCAAAGTAGATTTTGTAAAAGAATGTAGAAACTACTATCAAATAGTGTTATAATCGTTAAGTGAAATACTTAGGAGAGAATAATAGGGAAGGAAATAAAATGGGAAGAATTATTGCAATTGCAAACCAAAAGGGAGGCGTTGGAAAAACAACCACTTCCATAAACTTATCTGCAGCATTAGCACAAAAAGGTAAAAAAGTATTGGTAATTGATACAGATCCACAGGGAAATACAACCAGTGGTTTTGGTATTGACAAGAATGATCTGGAAAATACCATCTATGAATTGATTCTTGGAGATTGCTCAATTAGTGATTGCATCATTAAAACAGAAATCGAAAATGTAGATGTGATACCGTCCAATGTGAATCTGGCAGCATCTGAAATTGAATTAATCGGAGTAGATAAAAAAGAATTTATTTTGAAAAATGAAGTAGATTATGTAAAAGAAAGATATGACTTTATTATTATTGATTGTCCACCATCACTGAATGTATTAACAATTAATTCTATGACTACGGCAAACACAGTACTTGTACCGATACAGTGTGAGTATTATGCATTGGAAGGATTAAGTCAGTTGATTCATACAGTAAATCTGGTGAAAGAGCGACTGAATCCCGACTTGGAATTAGAAGGAGTTCTCTTCACAATGTATGATGCCAGAACAAATCTTTCCATGCAGGTTGTGGAAAATGTAAAAGCCAACCTGAAAGCAAATGTTTATGAAACAATGATTCCGAGAAATATCCGTCTGGCAGAAGCACCCAGTTATGGTATGCCTATTACAGTATATGATCCGAAGTCAGCAGGTGCAGAAGCATATATGAATCTGGCAGATGAAGTTATCAATAGAAAGGATGTATGAGGGGATGGCAGTAAAAAGATTGGGAAAAGGTCTGGATGCTTTGATACCAAGCGGTCTTGAAGTGGAATCCAAGCCGAAAAAAGCAGCTGGTAACAAAGAGGAAGATAATAACGGAGCACAGGAAACTCTTGTCAAGATCACCAAAGTAGAGCCAAACAGAGAGCAGCCGCGTAAGAACTTCGATGAGGATGCTCTGTTGGAACTTTCAGAATCAATCAAACAATTTGGTTTATTACAGCCAATCCTTGTTCAGCAAAGAAAAGATTATTATGAGATCATAGCCGGGGAAAGAAGATGGCGTGCTGCAAAATTGGCTGGTTTAAAGGAAGTTCCTGTTATTATTAAAAATCTTACCGAACAGGAAATCGTTGAAATTTCTCTGATTGAGAACATTCAACGTGAAAATCTAAATCCAATTGAAGAAGCACAGGCTTATAAGAAGCTTCTTACAGAATTTAATCTGAAGCAGGATGAAGTAGCAGAGCGTGTTTCTAAGAGTAGAACTGCTGTTACAAATTCTATGAGATTATTGAAATTGAGTGATGAAGTTCAGCAAATGGTGATCAATGACATGATTTCCACCGGACACGCAAGAGCATTACTTGCGGTAGAAGATCCGGAGCAACAGTATCTTCTGGCACAGAGAATCTTTGATGAAAAATTGAGTGTCCGTGATGTAGAGAAAATCGTAAAGTCTTTTGGAAAGCCTGCAAAACAGAAAAAGGAAAAGAATGTAAGTCTTGATATTGTATATCAGGATCTGGAAGAAAAAATGAAACAGAAACTGAATACAAAAGTTGCAATCAGTGGAAAGGGAGATGGTTCAGGTAAGATTGAGATCGAATTTTATTCTCATGATGATCTGGATCGAATTCTTGAAAAATTACAATAAGCTTTATGACGGAGAAAAAACATGAATAATAAGTTATTGGAATCAATAGGGCTTGGAAATATTGATATCGGATATATTCTGATTGCCATGTTTGTACTTGTATTATTAACCGTAGTTCCAAGTATTATATGTATGGTAAAAGTATCAAAGATGAAAAAGCGTATTGATCGGTTTATGAAAGGTGCAAATGCGGGAAGTCTGGAATCCGACATTGTGGCAATCAAAGAAGATAATGATTTTCTGAAAATCGCAAATGACCAGAATAAAAAAGATATCAGAAAAATTTATAAAAATCTGGAACTGACATATCAGAAGATTGGATTAGTAAAATATGATGCCTTTAAAGAAATGGGCGGAAAGCTGAGTTTTAGTCTTGCACTGCTAAATGATAAGAATGATGGTTTTATTCTGAATTCTGTACATAGCAGTGATGGCTGTTATTCTTATACAAAAGAGATCAAAGACGGCGCATGTGCAATCTCACTCGGACAGGAGGAGGAGCAGGCACTGCAGATGGCAATTCATTGCCATGAAAAAAAATGATCAGAATGATCGAGGTGAAGTGAATTTGAAACGTTCCAAAATAGATGATTTACAGGATGGGGATGTATTGGCACAGGATATACTAGTCAATAATTATCAGATTTTACTTGCAAGTGAAACTGTTCTAAAAAAAGAATATATTGAAAAACTAAAAGAACTGGGTATCAATGAAGTATCCATTCGTGAAAATACTGAACTGAACGAAGAGCAGATCAGTATTTTAAGAGAGGAGATCGAACAAACCTTTTTCCGTAAAGTGAAAGAAGTATTGGAAAATCATATGTACCAGCATAGCACTGAATTATCGGAGCTGAGCAGAACAGCAGATGTCATTATCACAGAAATTTTGGAAGATGACAGAGTAATTGAGAAGGTGTATGATATCAAAGAACGCAGTGCAGATATGTACGAGCATTCCATCAGTTTATGTACATTGGCAACGATCATGGCTCTAAAATATCAATGTGACAAATCAACAACCCACGATATCGGTGTTGCCTGTCTGTTGCATGACCTGGGGTTACGATATCTGACAATCTCATACCAGAATCAGAATTTTGCAGATCTGTCGGAGTTTGATTATACCGAATATAAAAAACATCCGGTATATGCTTATACCTCTCTTCGAAATGAATCATGGATCTCTGATCGATGTAAAAATATGATATTGATGCATCATGAACATCTGGACGGATCCGGTTATCCGCTTCATGCAACCAATATTCCAAGAGAAGTTCAGATGATTGCAGTATGTGATATTTTTGACGAAATGATTTGTGGTATCGGCTGTGTCAGGCAGAAGGTATATGAAGCAATCGAGTTTTTGAAAAATTTGGCGGGTACGTATTTTGATAAAGATATTGTGGAGACTTTTATTCACTTTGTTGCTGTGTATCCGGTGGGGACAAAGGTGCTTACAAACGAGGGAGAGACCGGTGTTGTTATCAGACAGAATCGCGCATTTCCGGACAGACCGGTGATCCGTATTATGAAAGATAAGAATGGTCAGAATGTAAAAGAAACCATACTCAAAGATCTGACGAAGGAACTTACTGTTTTTGTTGATAGTGTTATAGATCAATAGTAAATTATATTTACAAATGTCAATCTATAAAGTAAAAGAAGATAATAATTAGGAGGAGATAGAATATGATCGACATTAAATTTTTAAGGGAAAATCCTGAAGCAGTAAAGGAAAATATCAGAAAGAAATTTCAGGATAATAAGCTTCCCCTTGTGGATGAGGTAATTGAACTGGATGCCGAAGCAAGAAAGACACAGCAGGAGGCAGACAATCTTCGTGCCAACAGAAATAAGCTGTCCAAGCAGATTGGTGCGCTGATGGGCCAGGGGAAAAAGGACGAGGCAGAAGAAGTTAAAAAGGAAGTTGCAAAGCAGGCAGAGGAGTTAGAGCAGCTCTCCCAGAGAGAAACAGAGTTAAATGAGAAGATCACGAAGATCATGATGACTATTCCGAATATCATTGATCCTTCCGTACCGATCGGAAAAGACGATTCCCAGAATGTGGAAGTTACAAAATATGGTGAGCCGGTGGTTCCTGATTTTGAGATCCCTTATCATACAGAGATTATGGAAAGATTCAACGGTATTGATCTGGACAGTGCCAGAAAGGTTGCCGGAAACGGATTTTATTATCTGATGGGAGACATTGCAAGATTACATTCTGCTGTCATTGCATATGCAAGAGATTTCATGATCAACCGCGGTTTTACTTATTGTGTACCGCCTTTCATGATCCGCAGCAATGTTGTAACCGGTGTTATGAGTTTTGCTGAAATGGATGCCATGATGTATAAGATTGAGGGAGAGGATTTGTACCTGATCGGAACCAGTGAGCATTCCATGATCGGTAAATTTATCGATACCATTATTCCGGAAGGGGAACTGCCCAAGACACTTACCAGCTATTCTCCCTGCTTCAGAAAAGAAAAAGGAGCACACGGAATCGAAGAGCGTGGGGTATACCGCATCCATCAGTTTGAAAAACAGGAGATGATTGTTGTATGTAAGCCTGAGGATTCTGCAATGTGGTTTGATAAGCTGTGGCAGAATACCGTGGATCTGTTCCGTTCTATGGACATTCCTGTCAGAACACTGGAATGCTGCTCCGGTGATCTGGCAGATCTGAAGGTAAAATCCTTTGACGTGGAAGCATGGTCTCCGAGACAGAAGAAATACTTTGAAGTAGGAAGCTGCTCCAACCTTGGCGATGCACAGGCAAGAAGATTAAAGATTCGTGTAAACGGAGAGGATGGCAAGAAATATTTTGCCCATACTCTGAATAATACGGTTGTTGCTCCGCCCAGAATGCTGATCGCATTTCTGGAGAACAATCTGCAGGCAGACGGCTCTGTCAGAATCCCTGAAGTACTCAGACCATACATGGGTGGCATGACGGAGATCCGCGAAAAATAATCATATTGCAAACAGAGGTGTATTTTGCATAAATTTTTACGGTCCATTGGATTTGCATCAATCACGACAAAAAAACAGCTTCGTGAGTTGATCACCTATACCATTCAGAAAGCAACTGAAAAAAGTTATACATCAGGAACGGAAGAGGATTCCATGTTCGCCGAGTTCAGTCTTAACTTCGGCGAACAGATCGGAATCACAGTCCGCGGTGAATATGATGAAAACAATCAGTTCACTTTTGACTATTATTTTCCGTACCTGAGAGGACAGAATGTCACATCCAGAGAAGATGTTTCGATAGAGCGCCATGCGGCAAGAGAATCTTACGCGGGTGTATGTGATGACATCAAGGTGGGTGTTTCACTGATCTTCTATGTGCAGAATATCATCCCGTACATCCGGGCTAAAAATTCCAAGCTTCTGCCGATCAGGGGAACAACGCTGGCGATGACGGGCTTATCACTGTCTGGGACGATCATGATACCACTTGTCAAAAACGAGTATCAGAAGGAACTCAGCAAACAGCTTACCGCCGATCGCTCCAAGCTGCTCGCAGCTGCAAGACAGGGTGATGAGGATGCAATCGAGACACTGACGCTGGAGGATATGGATACTTATACCGCGATTTCCAGAAAGATTCACAAGCAGGATATCTATTCCATCGTGGATACCTATTTTATGCCATATGGCGTGGAGTGTGACCAGTACTCTGTTCTGGGTGATATTCAGGAGTGCAGGGTGGTCACCAATTCCATAACAGCGGAACGTGTCTGCATCATGACACTGAATTGCAATAATCTGTGTTTTGATGTCTGTATTAACAGTGAGGATCTGTTGGGGGAGCCGGCTGTGGGCAGGCGCTTCAAAGGGACGATCTGGTTACAGGGTTATATCAATTTTCCTGAAATATAAGAATGAGAGAATAGTTGGAGGACATATAAAATGGGAATGATTATCTATGGAACTCGTGTTTTTACAAAACATCAGGGCTTTTACGGACAAAGAGAAGAATGTCCAAATTGTCACAGAATCTATAAAAAAGCATATGTCAAAAATACGGTGTGGGCACACTTGGATTACATACCGATCTTTCCGGTTAAAAAGAATTATTTCAAGATGTGTCCGGTCTGCGGAGTCGGCGTGGAATTAAAATCCAAGCAGGCGCAGATGGAAATGCAGAATACCTATGATATGACAATTCCGAATCTTCAGATTTATGCCGTACATATTCTGGCGCAGAAACCGCAGGGAATCATGGCAACGGATAATTCCTATCAGGTGTGGGTGCGGGATCTTAACACAAATGAAAATATCTGCATCGCAAGCAATACCACGAAAGATATGGTAAAACAGATAAAGAAAGAGCGTGGACTGAAAAATCTTCCGATTACGGATATGTAGGATTTGACGTATCGGCAATCTTTCGTTATACTAGAAAGTGTTGTTCTCATAGTTAAATGGATATAACAAGCGCCTCCTAAGACATAACCATGGTTAAAGCCGTGAGTGAGTAAAAGGCGGTAACTAAGAGTTCGATTTTAACTGTGGCATATAGAAATGTCGAAATGAGAAAACAGATGATTCATCACAAAAGTGATTGAGTTCATAAAGAAGGTCACCGTAACCGAAAAAGGCTGAAAAGCTTGAAAATACGGCATTTGTTCTCGTAGTTAAATGGATATAACAAGCGCCTCCTAAGATATAACCATGGTTAAAGCCGTGAGTGAGTAAAAGGCGATAACTAAGAGTTCGATTTGAACTGTGGCATATAGAAATGTCGAAATAAGAAAACAGATGATTCATCACAAAAGTGATTGAGTTCATAAAGAAGGTCACCGTAACCGAAACAGGCTGAAAAGCTTGAAAATACGGCATTTGTTCTCGTAGTTAAATGGATATAACAAGCGCCTCCTAAGCGCTAGTTGTGGGTTCGATTCCCGCTGGGAACGTTTCAATATGGGTGTCATGTATAAAAGTAAAATTTTACACATGACACTCTTTTTTATGTTACAATAAGAAAGAGTTGCCAAATAAAGATGTTATAAAAATCAATAGAAAACTTTAAACTATCATATGTGAAAGTCAAGATGGGAATGAAAGCATTGACGGAAGAAAACTATACAATTCAAAAATACAAAAGAATTTTGTTCTATGCTGTAATGTTTATGCTATTTGTAGCATTCATATTGGGTCAATTTCTGTATCCGGGTGAACGGGAAGAGCAAAAGGAAGAGAGTATTGTATATAAGGGAACTTTCTTCTGGGAAAAAGCGGATGGAAGTGAAGAAGAAATCCATATTCCCGGAAAATATGAGGTACCTGCCGGGGAAACAATGGTGATCAGGACGGTCCTGCCGCAGGACTACAAGGAGGACACCATTGCGATCCGGTCATCCATGGAAAATGTCCATATCTATATAGGCGGGGAACTGAGAGAGGTTTATGATACAAAAGACACAAGACCTTTTGGTAAAAATTCTTCCAGTCGGTATGTATTTTGCGAGACATCGTCGGAAGATGCAGGAAAAGAACTGCAAATCGAGCTACAGACATATACAAATAAATATTCCGGTGTTGTAAATACGGTGTATTGCGGGGATAAATATACGATTTGGGAATACATATTCCACCGCTATATGAAGGAAACCCTGATTTCTCTCTTTATTTTATTTGCGGGTTTAGTGGTATTGATTTTCAGTGTTGCATTCGGCATTGTTTATAAGACAAGATTTGATCTGGAATATCTGGGATGGTGCATGATTCTGGGGTCGGTATGGATGCTCGGAGAATCAAAACTCCGGCAATTACTGGTTCCAAACGCTTCAATTTTAGCGATTATGTGCTTTTTTGCGGTGATGATCTGCCCGATTCCGATCCTGTTTTATATAGATAGCGTGCAGCAGGGAAAATACCGGAAAGTGTATCATGTGATTGAGTGCATCACCTGTATCAATTTTGTGGTATGCACAACCTTACAGGTGCTTAATGTGACGGATTTTATTGAGACACTTCCTTTGTCCCATATGGTCATTGCAGGAACTTTTATAACGATACTTGTGACGATTTGCCTGGATACAATTCAGGGAACTGCAAAAAAATACAAACTTTCTCTGATTGGCATGCTGATAGCAATGGCATCGGTGATGATGGAAGTAGTTGCGGTGTATCGTGTGGTGTCACTATCCGGTATTTTTATCGGAATCGGTCTGGTGGTTCTGTTAATCATTACCAGCATAAAGACAGTGAACAACATCCGGGAACTGGAACTGAAGAGACAGCAGGAGGTTAAGGAAAGCCTGGATTATCTTACGGGATTTCCTATGCGGCATAAAGGGGAGAAGCTGATCGCAGAGAAAATGCAGGTTTATGCAGGATGTCTTGGGTTCATAGACATGGACAATTTAAAAAAAATCAACGATATTTATGGACATAAAGCAGGAGACAGGACGCTTAAGATGCTGGGTGAAATGATAACGGAATGCATGGAGAACGCGGTTACCTGCAGACTGGGCGGAGACGAATTCTTATTTTACCTTCCGGAAGTATCGACGGAGCAGATGAAAAAAAAGATGAAGGAGTTGTTTGACCGTTTCTACGAGACGAAAAACACGATGGTGGAAACACATCCCGCATCATTGTCCGGCGGTCTGTGTATGTGCGACCGGGGAGATACGTTTGAAGAATGCTACATGAAAGCAGATAAGGCATTATATTATGTAAAACAGAACGGGAAAAACAATTTCCTGTTTTACGATGAAATGGAAGAGCAGAATCTGATCGCGCCCGGTAAGAGAAAGGATCTTGAGACGATTGCAAAAGCATTACAGGAAAGCGGGACCTATAGCGGAGCGCTCGATCTGGATTATCGTGAGTTTGCGAAGTTATATGAATATATGAACAGTCTGGGAAGACGCTACAGACACAACTGTTATCTGGTGTTAGTTACCATGGAAACAAAACCGGATCAGACGATGTATATTGAGAATATAGAGAAAGCCCTGGAATGTATGGAAAAATCCATTCGCGAAAATATCCGGAAGATCGATATCTGCACTCGCTACAGTTCTCTTCAGCACCTGATCATTTTGATGGAGGCGGACGAAAAGCATATTCCGGAGGTCCTGCAGCGGATTTTTGCAAAATACTATGATAACTACAATAAAAATGATTTTATTCCAAGATATGAGTATATGAAGATGCTGGAGCAGAAAAACGTATCGGGCCGGTAATGTGGAACAGGAAGGAGCCGTGGTATATCTTCCTATCTACATGTGCTATCTTCTGAAAGAACAGACGATCGGCAGGCTAATAGTAGATCTTGATATGGAAGAGTTATAAAAATATGCTCATAATCGTGCTGCAGGGTAAGTAACCTGCCCCTCCGGGTTGTCCATTCTTTGTGCAACAATTATTTTAGGAGGGATTCTTATGGACAGAGTAAGCGGAAAGCTGACAGTGTATTTTGAGGACCCATTTTGGATAGGAGTATTTGAACGGATCGAAGATGGTAAATTATCTGTGGCAAAAGGAACCTTTGGTGCGGAACCAAAGGATTATGAAGTGCAGAAACATGTTCAAAAATATTATTTCGGCTTGAAATTCAGTCCGGCTGTTGATGCGGTTGTAAAGGATGTAAGAAGAAGTCCGAAAAGGATGCAGCGTGAAGCGAAAAAGCAGGCGCAGGAAACAGGTATTGGCACAAAATCGCAACAGGCATTGAAATTACAACAGGAGCAGAACAAGCAGGAGCGTAAAGTGAGAAGCCGTGAGAAAAGGAAAGCGGATGGGAATTTATCAGGGATGTTTTTATAGGAGAAAAAGCGAAGCAACAGGCAAAGATTATTATGGGAGACATGAAAAAGTGAAAATAGAATACAAAAGACTTACAGAAAAAGAATTAAGTACATTTATTGAGATGAGAATAAATCAGCTCCGGGAGGAAGGCGCCAAGGAAGAGATTGATCTGCGGTCTGCATTGAAAGAATATTATACTCGACATATGGCGGATGGAACATTTGTATCGTGGCTTGCTTTTGATGGCGAAAATATTATCGGAACAAGTGGCATGTCATTTGTGGAAAAACCACCATATTTTGGGTGCCCAAGTGGAAAGCTGGGCTTATTGTCCAGTATGTTTACGGATCCGAATTATAGAAGAAAAGGCATTGCAAAGGAACTGCTATCCCGTGTTGTGAATGATGCCAGAGAATATGGATGCGGAACGATCCAGATCACAGCATCCGATATGGGTGTCAAACTATATACAGATTTTGGATTTATTCATAACGGTAATTTTATGCAGTACAAGCTATAGTACAACTCCGGCAGGATTTTATGCTTATATTTATGGAGGGCGAAATGATATATAAAATAAATGAGCCAGTATCTGTTGAGTTATTAGCTTCATTAAGAGAAGCTGTAGGATGGAATAGAATGGAAAAAGAATTAAATGATCCGGAGATGATATCCTATTATCATATTGCAGTATATGAAGAAAACGAATTGATAGGATATATTGACTGTGTGTCTAATGGTGTTACTGACGCATATATTCAGGATCTTATGGTCCATCCGGCATATCAACGAAAAGGTATCGGTTCGGAACTGATGAATAAGATGATAGAAGGTCTTAAAGAAAAACATATTTATATGATATCCGTTATTTTTGATGAAGATTTAAGAAATTTCTATGAAAAATTCGGTTTTTATACAATGCTTAGCGGGCAAATAGAGACTTATGTAAGCGATGGAATCTCTGATTTATAAACTGGTAGTGTGAAATAATATGAGAGTACTATTAGACACGGTATATTCGTTTGCAAGAAGGTACTTTAAAAAACGAATGATCAACTGAAATTTTAATCAGAAGTTATGGAGGTATTCACAGCTATGATTTTATGCTATTCCGGTACCGGCAACAGCCGGTATATAGCAAATCGAATTGCGGAAGCATTGCAGGATGAAGTAGTGGACTTAAATAAAAAGATCAAAGAAAATGAGCATTCACCGATACAGACGGGGGACAATGTGATCGTTGTTGCACCCACATATGCGTGGCGCATTCCGCGGATCGTATCCGACTGGATTTCCAAAACAGAGTTCATCGGTGCAAAGCGGATCTGGTTTGTGATGAACTGCGGCGGTGAGATCGGAAATGCAGGAAAATACAATCGTCTCCTTGCAGAGCAAAAACAGCTATCTTATATGGGAACAGCGCAGATTATCATGCCGGAGAACTATATCGCCATGTTTAGTGCTCCGCAGGGGGAGGAAGCCAGAAAGATCGTTGAAAATGCGGAGCCGTATATTACAGAAGCGATTATGCACATAAAGGCAGAGCAGCCTTTTCCCGCACCGAGAAATAATCTCTATGACTGCTTCATGAGCGGTCCGGTAAATCCTGTTTTTTATAAATTCTTTGTGAAAGCCGCAGCTTTTCAGGCAAAGGATACCTGCACCGGTTGCGGGCAATGTGTCAGAAAATGTCCCATGAATAACATTCAGCTTGAGGACGGAAAACCCGTATGGGGCAGGAACTGTACACATTGCATGGCATGTATCTGCTATTGTCCCGCAGAAGCCATTGAATATGGAAAAAAGAGTGTCGGCAAACCGCGTTATCACTTTGAAGGATTAGGGATCAGGTAGTTTATAGCGGCACAATCCGGAATATGGAGGTACGTTTATATGGTATATTTTTCAAACGGACATATAACTATTCGCAATATGGAGTATGAAGATGCACAGGCAATTACGGATGCCGAAATTGAACAAGGGTGGGATGCAACGGTTGAAAAATATTTAACGAGAATCGAAGATCAGAAAACAGGAAAGGCGATCTCACTGGTTGCGGAATATTCAGGAAAACCGGTTGGATATATCAATATTTATCCCAACAATACCTGGGGCGCATTTGGAGGAAATGGCATCGGCTATGTTGATTCAATACATATTTGAGACGATTCATACAGCAATTTTTTCTTGTTTATGAAATTGTTATATAACACAATCAGATAAAATAACGAAAATAGATGAGGAGGAGTTTTATGAAACGGAAGAAGCAGGGATTTTTGGCAATAGTGCTTGCGTTTATCATGTGTTTTAGCCTTGTGGCATGTGGGGAAGAGGAAGATGTTTCTACGGCGGATGAACCGCAGCAGACCAAGACCGATGAGGTTACGGAGCAGCCTGATAATGAGCAGCAATCTGATAATGTACAACAGGCAGAGGATGGCAGCTGGGCAGTATACTGGTATCTGTGCGGAAGTGATCTGGAGACAAATGGAGGCTTTGCAACCACGGATCTTGAAGAAATGTTGCAGGTCCAGCTTCCAGAAAATGTAAATGTGGTCATTCAGACAGGTGGTGCCGCTGTATGGCAGAACGAATATATGGATTCGTCAAAGATACAGAGATGGCTCTACAACAGCGAAGGACTGCAGCTGTTGGAGGAACAGGAAACGGCAAATATGGGAGAGGCACAGACGCTGTATGAGTTCCTTGCATTTGCCAATGAAAATTATCCTGCCGATAAAGTCGCAGTTACTTTTTGGAATCATGGCGGTGGTTCTGTAAACGGCGCGGCATTTGATGAGATATATGATTATGATTCCCTGGATCTGTCAGAAATGTATCAGGCTTTCGATGCGGTATGGCCGGCAGATAAGGAAAATCCGGCTCTGGAGCTGGTTGGTTTTGATACCTGCTTAATGGCTACCATTGATGTGGCAGCAGTATTCCAGAATTTTGCAAAATATCTGGTAGGATCCGAAGAGGTTGAGCCGGGCAACGGCTGGTATTATACAGGCTGGGTCGGAGCATTGGCAGAAAATCCGGCTATGAATGGTGATGAACTGGGAATTGCAATCTGTAATTCTTATTATGAAGGATGTGAGGCTGTCGGAACACAGGATCAGACAACACTGTCCGTGACAGACCTGACAAAACTGACACCGCTCTTAGAGGCATATGAGGCTTTTGGACAGGAAGCTTTTGTGGCAGCAACAGAGGAGCCGGGCTTCTTTGCAGAACTGGGACGAGCTGCTGCACAGACAGAAAATTACGGTGGTAACACCAAAGAGCAGGGATATACCAACATGGTCGATCTGGGACATTTTGCACGTCAGACCGCATGGATGCTTCCTTCGGCACAGAGCGTATCCGATGCGCTGGAAGATTGTATTGTTTACCATGTGGGTGGTGTCTATCGTTCCGAGGCAACCGGCTTGAGTTGTTATTATTCTTATAACGGCGATGTTGATGACTTCAACGGATATATCAATATGGGAACAGGTGTTGCTTTTAAATATCTCTACGCTTATGAACTGACAGGTGAACTGGCAGAGGGCGGCGATGAATATCTGGCTTCTCTGGATATCCAGGATCTGCCGGAGATTATTACATTGGCAGATAAAGACTGGGATAACGCACCACTTGACGTGAATGATGAGGGAACTGCATATCTGACACTGGGTGAAGATGCCGGTGACATACTGGCGGGTATCGGATTCTCCCTGTATTATGTGGATGCTGATAATGATCAGTTGATGTTACTGGGTACGGATAATGATCTGGTAGCTGACTGGGATAACGGTATTTTCTATGATAATTTCCGCGGCGTCTGGGGTGCCCTTGACGGACATCTGGTTTACATGGAGCTTTCCTATGAAGGAGAGGATTACAATCTGTATTCCGTACCGATTCTGTTAAACGGCGAAGAGTACAATCTGCAGGTAGCATATGATTTTACCGCAGAGGAGTGGACGATTATTGGTGCAAGCCAGGGTCTGGACGCATCCGGTATGGCAAGTAAGGAAGTTCGTCTTCTGGAAGAAGGCGATGTGATCACCACGATCTGGCAGCTTGCTTCCTACAGCGGGGATGATGATTTTGAAATGTATACGGCAGAAGAATTGACTGTGACGGCGGACACTTCCTTTGGCGAAGCACCGCTGTATGATGGAAGTTATACCATGGTCTTTGAAATGTGGGATGCAGCCGGCAACTACGCATATTCGGATGCAGTGACCTTCGACTGCGCAGATGGAGAGATCTACACCCTGTACTAGGGGACGGGGCTTCTGTCACAAGGAGCGCCCTTTGGCACGATAGATGATAGATAAGAGCGCGATAGCATGGGGAATATCTGAAATATAATATGAGCCAATAAGCATAATATGAGCCAGATAAGACGGAGAAGTCTTATCTGGCTTTATCTTATGCCGCTATAGAAGTATAATTGTCAATATATAAAGCAAAATGAGGATGTGGATATGGGAAAAATGAAGAAAGACACGGCATACTACCACCTGCCGGGTTTGTTTGAGTTCTATGAGCTGTATCGTATATTTCTGCCGTTGTTTCATGAACACCGGGAGTATTTCTATGATTGGTGTGAGATCGGTTCGATCTATGGGGCACCGGCAGACTGTATCTGGGGCGGCGGCCGCGTGGGCGCCGGAGGGCAGGAGCCGGAAGAGGTGCTGGCTTTGATGCGGGAGTATGGGATATCCGCCAGACTGACCTTCAGCAATTCCCTGCTTCGCGAGGAACACCTTTCGGACAGAAGATGCAATACGCTGTGTGCATTGTTTGATGGGAGTGATGGTCCGCAAAACGGCGTCATTGTCCATTCGGAGCTGTTGCTTCAATATCTGAAAAAACAGTATCCCAATCTTTACTTTGTCTCTTCTACAACCAAGGTCCTGACGGATTTTCGGCAATTTCTATCCGAGGTGGACCGGGAAGATTTTCGTTATATCGTGCCTGATTTCCGGTTGAACAAGAATCTTCGGGAGTGGGAAACATTAACGCAGCAACAGAAGGACAAGGTGGAATTTCTGTGCAATGAATGCTGTTATTATGGCTGCGGAGACAGAAAACGCTGTTATGAAAATGTCAGCCGCAAGAATCTGGGTGAGGATTGTCCCGATCACCGTTGCACAGCACCGGGGGCGGAAGAGGGGTATCGGTTTTCCAAGGCGATGGAGAATCCGGGATTCATCGGTACCAGAGACATCCGGGAGATCTATCTGCCGATGGGCTTTACGAATTATAAGATCGAGGGTCGTGGACTGGGCAGCGCATTGATCCTGGAATTTCTACTCTATTACATGACGAAGCCGGAGTACCGGATCCATGTCAGAGAGCGGATCTATCTCGATAATATGCTGGATCTGTTTTAAATGCACGCTGGCATCGTGACAATAATAAAAACTTTTCTCAATAAGAGGTTCATGACCAGCATACGCTGAGAGTATGAGTTTTGATGCAGAGACGATGGACTATCCGATGGAGATCAAGGAAGATGAAGCACTGGCAAAGTATATTCTTCATCTGGTCGATGTGCTGAAATTGCCGAATACCATTTTTATCGGAGCTTCGCTTGGCGGCTTTTTGGCGCAGTTGATCGCCAGAACCGCTACAGAACGGGTTGCCGGCGTCTGTCTGTATTCCACCTGCAGTCTCTCTGAAATAAGTTTTACGGATGAACAACGTCAGGCAATTAGAGAGAAGCTCATAGTTGTAGGATATGAGCTGATCCGTGAGATAGGATCGTGGACAGCAGGAGCAAATGGTGCAGATGTTAAAAACCACCGGAAAGCTTACCTTGGAGCAGGCGATCCACTGGTTTCGTGAGTCTTTCCGGACACAGAATAACATTCTGATGGAGCTTACGCTGGATGACTGGTATGGTTGAAATCGTACAGGGCGAAGGATGGCAGGTTCAGCGCATCCCATGATGAACGGGAGGCAGCGCGGTACCTGTCCTATGTGGATGGGATCAGACCTGACCTTGACATCCGGAGCATCATTAACTTTTTCAAAACCATCTACAGTATGGCAGAGAACCGGGATACCTATGATGACAATTATAATCGAAGCAATTATATACAGCCTGCTGTATACTGCTTTTATGCTGGTCTTATTCATGACGCAGGAAGAGATGGATGCAAATGCCAAAAGGAATAAAATCATGAGCTCGTTGGTCATGGTGGTCGACACAATCTGGTTCTGCCACTCAAAAAGGTGGATCATTCCGGGAACCGAGGATATGGTGGAGGCTTATCATGATTATGCCTTTCATTGGAAATGGTTTTTTCTTGGGTTGCTGACGATCCTGCCGGTGTCCCTGACCATTGGCGGAATTGTGGCACTGATCGGATTGATCAGACCGGCAGCCGCCTGTTTTCCGGACCGGCATGGATAGAGCAAAGACAGTATTTTTTAAACAGAAAATGAATCTGACAAGAAAATGAATGAGGCAAGGACACTCCCGATGGAAAAAAGGGAGTGTTTTTGCTATAATCGTAAATAAAAGTAATTGCAGATACCCCGCATGAATCCATAAAAAAAGACAATCCTACTATAATAAAAGGAAGGAGTTGTTGAAGATGGATAGAGAAGCGATGTATAAGCTGAGTTACGGATTGTATGTGCTGACTGCCAGAGAAGACGGTAAGGATAACGGCTGCATTATCGACACGGCGATCCAGGCAGCATCCGAACCGGATCAGCTAAGTATCTGTGTCAATAAAAAAAGCTACACACATGATATGATTTTGAGGACCGGGGAATATACCGTATCCGTGATCAGCCGGAAAGCGGGGGTTGAACTGTTTCGGCATTTTGGGTATCAGTCCGGCCGCGAGGTCAATAAGTTTGAGGACTATGAGCAGTGCGCGCGCGGCGCCAACGGGATCTGTTATATTACCGAAGCGACCAATGCGTATATTTCTGTAAAGGTGAACAAAACCGAGGATCTCGGATCCCATACCATGTTTCTTGGTGAGATCACCGATATGAAAGTATTAGACACGGCGCCGTCCATGACCTATAATGATTATCTGGAGCATATCAAGCCGGAGCCGCAGGCGGTCGGTACGACGGACAAGGGTCGGACGGTGTGGCGGTGCATGATATGCGGCTATGAATATGTCGGGGATGAATTGCCGGAGGATTTTATCTGTCCGATCTGCAGACATCCCGCATCGGATTTTGAAAAAATAGTGGAAAATACGGAGGAAAAAGCAATGGCAACAAACAAGTACGCAGGAACACAGACAGAGAAAAATCTGAAGGAAGCATTTGCAGGAGAATCCCAGGCACGGAATAAATACACTTATTTTGCATCCGTAGCCAAAAAAGAAGGTTATGAGCAGATGTCGGCATTATTCCTGAAAACTGCTGATAATGAGAAGGAACATGCGAAGATGTGGTTCAAGGAGCTGGCGGGGATCGGAGATACGAAGGCAAATCTTGCGGCAGCAGCCGAAGGCGAGAATTATGAATGGACGGATATGTATGAAGAATTTGCCAAGACTGCCGAGGAAGAAGGCTTCCCTGAGCTGGCAGCAAAATTCAGGGCAGTGGGCGAGATCGAAAAACATCATGAGGAAAGATACCGCGCACTTCTGAAAAATATCGAGACGGCACAGGTTTTTGAAAAGAGCGAAGTGAAAGTATGGGAATGCCGCAACTGCGGTCATATCGTTGTTGGAACAAAGGCGCCTGAGGTATGCCCGGTATGTAACCATCCGCAGAGCTACTTTGAGGTACACGCCGAGAATTACTAAGATGTGCATGTCGAGAATGATTAAGAGAAATTGACAGATATTCAGATTCTATGTATAGTAATATCAGTGATCGTGTTGCAGGAACCTGTGAGGACTGCAACCTGAAAGAGGCTCCTGTGGGAGCCTCTTTTTTAAGTGCGCAGGATGCGCATGCTTTACGGGTATATATAAAAAGAGCAGGCAACTGACGGTGGAGAATCTCCATCCCTGCGTCAGCAGTCCGCTCTTTTTTATCATATCTCAGATAGCTGTTTTGACAGGAGCACGGTGCTTTTTACTGTGCCTTGATTTTATATCCTGATCGTTTTTTATTCTTCTGTCAGTCTGCTTTTCTTTCCTAAGTAAACCATACCGGCACCACTTAACAGGGCGAGCAAGCACCAGAGATAGGTGTTGTCGATGACGCCTGTCTTAGGGGATTCATCCAGCGCTGCAGCCGTGCTGTCACTGTAGACAACGGCGTAGCTTGAAAATCTGTCCGTTTCAAAGGATGCCGTTCCCGTTGCCGGATCAAAGGCACATGGAAGGATCTCTGTGACACCGTCATGTACGCGGATGACGTAATAGGTTCTGGTCACGGAACTGTCCGTATTTAACAGATTGTCAGGAACCTGAAAACGGATTGTAACCGCACCGTTTGTGGCAGTCACCTTCTGTGCTTCTTCACCATCGACCTGTTTCCACAGAGTGATATCCAGATAAGTACCGAGTGCATAATCGCCTCTTGCGGATTCGATGAGCTGCTGGTCCTCGGCAGTGATCGTAGCAGCGCCGTCCGTTACGGTAAGCAGGATGACTGCATTCTTGCCTGCGGCAAGCGCCGTGCGGTCCTCATCGTTTAAAACCTTGGCAGTCAGTTCGTCAATGCTTTCATCCAAAGCAGCCTCGGCGGTATTCTGCTCTGCATG